>Ga0256847_1000172_pt1 | contig 44784 bp, 46 predicted proteins | sample TeddybearmetaG_FD_189099 | JGI IMG/M metagenome (GOLD analysis project Ga0256847, IMG submission 189099) | Hydrothermal vent microbial communities from East Pacific Rise, Pacific Ocean - Teddybear | ecosystem: Environmental > Aquatic > Marine > Hydrothermal vents | place: Pacific Ocean: East...
CACTTTTTCCTTGATTCTTTGTCTTTCGTCAGTCAGGTAGCTACGGCTATCTTCCTTTCTCAATCCTTGACTAAAGAAAAAATAGACTCATTTTAACTATCAATAACTTATGGCTTGAGCCACTAGTTACTTACAATAATAAGAGAACTAGGTGCATTTATCGATTTGTCTACTTTGCTTATGTATTCTGAAGAGCCTAGGCGAGTGCAACCAGCTCTATCGGTTCTGCCTTCCCTCGGAGGGCGACAGCGCCCAGTTGTTCGATCGAGAAGTCCTTGGGCACTTCCACGGCTTGAATAAGCTGCTTCGAGACAACGAAGCGTCTTCCCAACTCGTTGCACATGGATTGAATCCGAGCAGCGGTATTCAGAACATCGCCGTTATGTACGATCTCCTTCTTCAAGTCCCCGATCTGGGCGGTGATAACTTCCCCGAGGTGCGCGCCTGCCTTGTACTCGGGCACGATGCCATATCGATTCAAATAGTGTTTCTTCCAGCCTTCTATTGCTGCATCTATCGCAAAAAAGACCCGCAGGCAGTTCGCATCCCTTGTTCCCATCTCATGTTTCCACGAAAGCACCACCTCATCCCCGACGTACTGGTAGATCTCGCCGCCAGCATTCAGAACTGGAAGCGAGAGGTCCCTTAAGAAATCGTTCACAAACGAGTAGTAGGCTTCCTTACTTAGTCTCTCCGCAATACTGGTCGAGGACTTGAGGTCGAGGAACATGAACACACGGTGTTCTCGACGTGGCCGGTGATAACGCCCTAGCAGGAACTTGATGAGCACTCCCGGCCCAAGGAGGCGATCAAGCTGTCGGAAGAAGATGATGATCGCGTACAGGGACAGAGTCATGCCAAGGAACACATAGAAGTCTGGCTGAGCCAGCAACGACGGCTCTGGCGTTGCACTGACCATTGTCATGGTTCCGAAGACTAGGCCGCCGAAGACGATGATGACGGTTAGGACGAGGACATAGGTTGTCGTCTTGGCGATGAGCGCTACGGTAAAAGGAAAACGATCCAACCTCTCGGCGAAACTAGAATTCTCTAGAAACGAAAGAGAGACACCGAGGCAAACCCCGATGCTGATACCGAACCAGGGGCGGCCGATCGCTCCGGTCTCGTAGATCGTCATGGCGATGTCGAAGGTCGCCCCGTACGCCACACACACGACCGTTATCCAAAACGTAGAGCGAAGCCTACGAGCTGTCCGAGCGGTCATGGTAGCTCCAAGGATAAAGTTAGGAGTACTCTCTCGTGGCCCTGTTGCCATCAATGGTTGTGTCCGGGCCATCTAACGGTTTAGTATAACCAAAGTTGTAGTTTGAATTTTTCATTTTATTGGTGTATGAATTTACTTATTTTGGGGTTTAGAAACATTCGATATTATTGGACGTAACAATTTTGGTTATACATTGTTACACCCAGTTTTCCTTAATTATTAGTTCATTTATAGTCTTCGTTATCCAATCGTATTCGTTCAGTTCTTTCAACTTATCTATCAGATTATCAGGTATTCCCTTTCTTGCAATTAATGTTCCTGCTATTTGCCCAGCAATTGAACAATTTGTATCTGTATCTCCGCCTATCTTGATTAACCTTGAGTACATTTCTTCAATTCCAATTTGACTTACTTTATTTGCTGCTGCAATTGCTAATGGAACTGAATTCACAACATATCCGTCATTTCCTTTTTCGCCGATTTCTTCGAGACTTTCTATGTTTTTGATTTCAATTAATCTGTCTCTGACTCTAGTATCAGGAATCTGTTCAATTACCTTTTCGATTAGATTCGTTTTTCCATTCCAATTGCCATTCAAGGTTTCTCTTATTGCAATTATAACACTTCTTGCTCCGATATATGCTTCATCGTTATTGTGTGTCATTATGCAAATATCTCTTATTTCAGAATTAGTTAGTTCTTCTTTAAAAGCGATTGGTGCTATTCGCATTGCCGCGCCATTTCCTGCTGCATATTCGCCTTTCCTACCAACTTGACTCCAATGCCCTCCAAAATCTAATTCTTTTAATGCTTTCAAAGTACTTGCCCCAATTCCTCTTAATTTTCTTTGTTTGTAGTATTTCAAAAATTGATTTGCAATTGATTCGGGCTTAAAATTTTCATCTTCAATCATCGCTTCAATTGTCGCTACTGTCAATTGAGTATCATCCGTAATTCCCCAGATTGGCATTTTTACATATGGATTGTCCAATAAATAAAATGTATCATCTTCTTCTTCAAATTGATTTTCAAAACCGCTTCCCCAAGCATCTCCGATTGCTCCACCAATTATGCACCCTTCAAATCTTTCTGCTTTTGTCATTGGTTCATTTTCTTTCTTTCTAATTGTGTGTAATGTCCAAGTGCAAGAGGAGTTCTGACGAAGGAGGAATTACTTCTTCCGCAATGTTGCCAGCTGTTAATACTACTTTGAGAGATTAGATATCCTTAGCTATATATTTCCTTGATTGAAGAGATTGTGAATTGAAGAGATTGAAAAGATTGATTTTTTTGAACAATCTTTCCAATTTTTTCCAATTTTTCCAATCTTAAATAATTCGTCTCAAATTTGTACATTGTTTTTGTCCATTCTAATCAACAATTTTGAAAAGTCTCAAAGTAGAATTAAGTGCTCGTGGCTTTCTTTAATGTTCATTCTGCTTACGATTTTCCAATTTCATAATTAGTTCTTTAGCGTGGTTATTTTGAGGATCCAGACTTAGTATTTTTTTATAATTTTCGATTGCCAGATCAAACTCTCCAATCTTCACGCATACCTCGGCATAACTATCATAAACATTGGAGCTATTAGGATATAAAATCGTATTTACTTTAAAAATATCTTGCGCCATCTTTGTTTGCCCATTGTTTAAGTATCGATATCCTAAACTATTTAAATTGCTCTCCTCTATAGTAGGATCTTTTTCATCTTCTTTCATTAACCCCTGGTAAGCTTCAAGAGATTGCTTAAAACTCCCTTCAACTATAAATTCAATAGGAAGTTTTTCATCATCCTTCATTCTTGTATAAGTTGATATTCCAGGTTCACCATTAGCATTAAGAATTAGCATATTCAGACTACCCTTTTCTGTATTTGGTTTGAATTGAATAGTACCCCTACTTTTTCTTCTAACAAAGGTGCTATCCGAAATTTTAACTAATTCGGTTGATTTTTCTCCAAGTTCTTTACTATAAAGTTGATCATTGGTTTGAATCACTTCTATGATTCTATTTCCATTAACACGATATCTACCACTAATACCCTCAAGTAAAGCAGGATCTAATGTCAATTGCATATAAACCGGGACAAACTCATCCCATTCATACGTAAGGGCTACAGATCGAATAAGTTCAGAAATAAATTCTGGGTGGTTGGAATTGGTTAACACGACCACACCATATCCTTTGTCTTTATGTGCTATCAATTCGCTGGAAAAACCTTCATCCCAGCCTCCATGACCAAAATAAATTTCATCTTTCATTTTATTTATAAAAATTCCAAGTCCTGTAAATTCTTCCACAAATGGTGTGAGCATATTGGATGTCATAGCTTGCGATAAGGCAACTTTATTTTCTTCTTTTAAAGTTTGCTGTATATTAACTGCAAACTTTGCTAAATCTTCTGAAGTTGTCCATAATCCTGCAGCTGCCATTTCTGGATAGGTATGTCTTTTCCCTTTTGTCATAGAACCGTCTGGCAAATAACCCGTTGCTGCCAATGCTAAATGCTCATTTTTAAGGGGTTGGTCATAAGTACTATTACTCATTCCTAAGGGCTCTAAGACCAATTCATCCATTAGCAATGGGAAAGCCTTGTTCTCAACGTCCACCATCATTTGCTGCATGATAGTATATCCTCCACCCGAATATCTAAAACTTTCTTCTGGCACTTTATTCACATAAATAGCTCCTGAATTGGCTGGAGGTGTTCCATTCAACACTTCAACCAAAGTTGGAACGGGAAGGTCTGGGCTATAACCTAAAAAACCATGAACAGTTATCCCTCCAGAATGATTGAGAAGATTCTTTAGTGTAACCTTCTTATCTTTAGTAAACTCATTTCCTGCCAATTTCCAAGATTTTAAATAGGTATTAATGTCTTCTCCTAAGTCTACTTTATTTTGTTCAACAAGCCGCAATGCTCCATAAGCAGCCACTGGTTTACTTATGGATCCTGCCTGAAAAAGCGTTTCCTTGGTAACAGGAGATTTACTCTCTTTATCCAAGACACCATAGGTTTTCGTCCATTCAATCTTGCCATTATTTATTACAGTAATACTTACACCTGGAACGCCATAGTGCTTCATGCGTTCTTCTATTGACCATGTCGAGTCACCTTGTATGTATACTGGAGTTGAAAGACTAGTTTCTACCTTTTTAATCCTATCAATTGTAGAATCTGTAGGTGGTACTTCAGAACACGATTGAAACAGAAATATGATTAGGAAAACTAAAAGATTATTTTTCATAGTAATATCTATTTTGTTGAATAATTGATATTTAAAGATTTCCAGATATACAATTATTTCTTTCTTTCTTATGGTTGGCAACGTTTGGTATAAGAATAGTGGCCGATTGCGGGCTTCAAACTTATTTAGTTGTAAGAAAGTTGCAGCGGGCTACAACCTCTGAATTTACTACCATTTCGGCTATTATTTTTATACATTGTTACCAACTGGGCTTTATTACATTATCCATTCTAGTTTCTTATATTTCTGTTTCATTTCGTCCCAAAAACCATTACTCCAATCCATTACAACTGTTGGTTGCCAGTCTTTAGGAAAATCTTTAAATACTGCATCAACCATTTTACTACCATTTCCTTTTACTGGTGAATTTATGTCAAAAAAGTCAATCGTTTTATATGTTGTACTATAAAGTATTTGTATTCCAATTGCTGTTTCGTGGTTCATATTTGTAATTGGAACTTTTGGTCTTTTAGGATAATTCTCACTTGATGCAGACAAAGTTTCATCACAAATTCTAACATAATTTATGAACTCTAAATCTGCAAGTCTAATAGATATATTAATAATTTCAATCGGCAATTTTATTACTCTTGTTATTACCCAAATCTGTGTACCATTTTTGTTATACGGTGCAAATATTTTTTCAAATTCCTTTTTCACAATCCACTTTTTCATCTACTACAACATTTTTTATATTTCTTTCCACTCCCACAATGACACGGTTCATTTCTTCCAATCTTTTTATCTGCTCTAAATGTTGTTGTATTCAAATCAGGTAAAAAATGAACTAATGGTACTGGATTTTCATCAATTCCTATTTCAAGATGTCTTTTTTCTTTTGGGATTGAATTCAAGTCAACTATACCTGCAATTAGATATTTTAAGTTTTCATCTCCTCTTATTCCTAATTTCGCTGCTTGTTCAACTTTTTCAGTATCAAATACAACCACAGGACAATTATTGCAAAAATGACTTCCTGTTAGATTTGTCATAAATTCACCCTCGTCTGTATCAGATTTAACAGCTAATATTATTGTACATCCTTCTTCTGTTAATGTTGAATTACACTCAGGACAAGTAGTCAAATCGCATTTTTCACTGTAATATCTTCGTCTGCGAATTGATAAATCTATGTTTTGTTCTATGTCTTCTATATTGTTTTTCATTTTCAATGTACTATTTTCCGTCCTTGCCTTGTTGGTAACAAGTGGATAAAGATACCTCTAACTTTTCTTAGGTGCGTTTATTCAGACTATGTTTTTTGGTCATCTTCATCACCCTTTTTATTATTATTCTTTTTTCTGTTCTCTAACAGTCTATCCAATGGACTTTTACCACCTCATTATTCAAATTTACTATATGAGTGTATATCTGAGTTGTCTCAGGACTTTCATGACCCATTGCCTGCTGGATGTATCGTAAATTGACATTCGCTTGGAGCAAATATGTAGCAAAGGAATGCCGCAAAGTGTGCGGAGTAGCCCAAGGACTAATATTCGCATTTTCAGCTGCTTTTCTGAATACTTTCCGGATACTCGATGTACTATATTGTCCCCCAGTAGCACATTCAAACAACCAATATGACGGCTTACACTCAAGAAAATATAAGATCATGTCAAATAAGCCTTCTCGTTCCAACACAACTATTGGTTTATTAGAATCAGAGCAACTTCATTCAGGGTCCAGCATTTTATTTTCTTTGGGCTTCAAATAACGTTGTACCCAGGAGCCAATTACATCGCCAACATAAAGGCTGTCTTTTTGCTGGGTTAGGAGGTGGTCAGCATTATCCAGAGACACAAAACTCTTGGGATGATGGGCATTAATAAATAGTTCAGTGGCATTTTCAATACCCACTATATTGTCGAAGGGAGCATGTAAAATCAACAAAGGTTTCCGTAGGTTTTTAATCGTATCAATTAAATCAGTGTTGTCAAAATTTTCCAAAAATTCTCGATCGATTACAAAAGGTCTACCTCCGATGTTTACTTCAATTTCCCCTTTCACAGCTATTTCGTCCAACTGATGAGAAAAAAGTTTTTTGGTATGTTTTGTACTTGAGGGGGCTCCGATGGTAGCAATGGCTTTTACCTCACCGAGTTTTGAACCCGCTATAATTATGGCTGCGCCACCCAATGAATGCCCTACTAAAAGCGAAGGAGCTTCATAGTTTTGCTTCATATACTGGTGAACATCCAACAGGTCATTAATATTTGCTCCAAAATGACTTTCAGCAAAGGTTCCCTCACTGCTCCCCAAGCCTGTAAAATCAAAACGCAATACTCCAAATCCATGATTGGTCAGAGATCGACTGATATTTCTGACGGCATTTAGGTTGCTACTGCAAGTAAAACAATGTGCAAATAAGGCATAGTGATTTGGTTTTTGATTGGCGGGTAATTCCAATCTCGCATTTAAAAAATGTCCTTTCGAATTCTTTATTTTAAGAGGTGTGCTTTTCATTGTGCCTACTTTTTATTTTTGAATATTTGCCATTTCCATCATAGGAAGAAGCGTCGCATATTTTTCTTAAAGTCTTCACCGGATAAGGTTAATATCAAAAGTTTACAATTGTTCTGTAATAATTTTGATTTCGTGGGTCAGTGTTTTATTAACAGGACATTTATCTGAAATTTCTAATAATCTTTGCTTTTGCTCGTCCGTTAAGTCTCCAATGAAATTTAATTTCTTAGTAATGACATGAACATATCCATCGACTGATTCACAATCTTCACAATCGTTTGAATGTACCCGGGATTGTTCTAAATGTACTTCTACTTCTTCCAGATTCCATCCCTTTCGATCGGCATACATACGAAGTGTCATTGCTACACAAGTCCCCAGAGCAGTCAGTAAAAAATCATAAGGCGTAGGCCCTAAATCTTGACCAAATGGAATAGGTTCATCGCCAATAATTTGGAATTTGCCGGCTGTAACAATAGTTTTGTATTTTGATCGATCAATTTTTGCAATTACTTGAGGCATAGTTTTTAGTTTAATAATGATTTGAAATAAATCTAAAGTTGGTTTGGTGCATATTGATTAGCATCCAATCCTATAAAGATGACTGAGGCAATAACGCGAATTATTATGACAGCTTCAAATCCATACTCCAATTCCCTCCACCTTTTTTGATTATGAATAAAGCCATAATTATAACAATAATTGGCATAATCGGCTCTTGAGGTTGGGCAGGGAATGCATCAGGATGACTAACCGTGAGGTAGACATATATAGCCACTAACATAATCGGCAAAACCATAAATGCTGTAATTCTGGAATAAAACCCCACAAGTAAAATGATACCCATAAGAATTTCAAAAACAGGAACAAACCAGTAATTAAATGTATACAGGAATATTATCTATTGAAGCGATTCCAGGAAAGTATCCATCAGCTTTCTTATAGCTTCGTTTAGAATCATACTTTCCTGTAAGTATAAACTGATTGTCGTAGTCAAAAATATAATCTTGCTTTTTTGAATTTAATTGTCCAGTTAGGACTAATAAATTCACCATCAATTCATTAAGATTCAAATTGATGTTGAATTCATGGCTTACTCCACTTTTGCTGTCATAAGTTTCTTTATCGGTAGCAAGTTCTTTTTGCATTCGCAGCAAAGTATCGGCAGAGCACACTTTAAACTCAGGAATTTGTTGAAGGTCTTTGCGAAGATGTTCGGTAATGTCTTCGGCGCACGCTCCTCCACAAAGGGTTAAAGACAAATAGGATCTAAATAAATAACTATACTGGGCTAATAATCCTCTGTCTCCCAAATAATTGTCTATGAAGGCGAATATATTATTATCCTTTAAAAGCTTATCGGTAAAATTTAATCCGCCAAATGCACTAATATTTGCTGTAGAGTATGTAACTTTCATCTGCAACGATGTTTTTCACCCAATTAAGTGAAAAACTTTCAATCGGGAAAGTTTGGTAAGCTTTATTTTTACTGGACTTCCCGTTTTTTATTTGTTTTCGCTTGCGGATTTAAGGCATGGACATAATACGCTTCCAGATGACTTTAATCACTGGATTATTAAGTTTCCTGGTTCTGAAGATCCACATGATATAGCTAACATAGAATATGCTTATTACAAAATGGCACTAGCGGCAAAAATAACAAGGAGTGAATGCAAATTACTTGAAAGCACTAAAGGTTTGCAGATCTTCGCTACCAAACGTTTTGATAGAATTGGTAATGAGCGGATTCATATGCACTCTATGGCTTGCCTTACACATGACAACTTCCGTTTAAGTAATATTGATTATGGACACATTATTGATGCAGCATACGAGCTTGAACAATCAGCTTCAGCACCTGAAAAAGTATTTCGTTTAGCTGCTTTTAATATTTATAGTCACAATAGAGATGATCATTCAAAAAACTTCTCATGGTTAATGAATGAGTCCGGAAAATGGACTTTTGCTCCTGCATACGATTTAACGTACTCGTCAACTGGCATTGATGAACATAGTACAAGAGTTGGAGGTGAAGGCGCAAATCCAGGTAGAAAAAATCTATTAGAATTAGCTAATGAATTCAGTATCAACAAACCAAATGAGTTAATCGATCAAGTTCAAAAATCTTTAGCCCAATGGCCCACAATTGCTAATGAGTGTGGCGTCAGTAAAGATTCAATTAAAAGAATTCAAGCCAAGTTTTTACAACTTAAAGATTAAATTGTCTTGTCGAAATATAAATAACAATCGCTAACAATAGATATAATCGCATATCCTCCCGTTGGTCGGAGACGTTGGATAGCATTGCCGTTCGCTTATACCAAGAAAAAGAATCTAGGGTTCAAATGTGAATTTATAATCTCATCATTTTGACATGGTCTTTTACTTCTGAATATTCCTACCCCTTCCCTTTCTTAGCCTTCTTTTCTTCTCTAAGCTGCTTCAAATATTTTTTGTACTCCTTTCCCAAATCAGGACCAAGAAGACTTTTGATTTCTTCTCTTGTAGCCTTCCATGCAGCTTTATTTTTTACTTTCATTTCAGCTTTTGGAAGACCTTCTTTTCTTATTTCCTTTAATGCAGTATAGGTTTTTAGGTTAATTTCATAAATCTTTTGTTGGGTTTCTGTATCTAGTTTTAGGGCTGTAGCTACTGCTTGTGCGTCGTCGGTTGCACGTTGCATTTGTTTTTCGGATTGTGCTGAGATTGATGTAGAGAGGAATAGTATGGATAAACTTATTAAAATTAATTTTATTGAATTTTTCATATTTCTTTTTTTATTAAATATTTTTTCAAATTTAAGGAAAAGAGTTGAGTTTAGCGTCTTTGACGATGAAGTGATTTAAAAACGTTTTGTTAAATCTGAAATTATCTACATTGATTATCAGCGAATTACGAATGTCGAATTTTTGAATTCCGAATAGTAATAAATTTTACTTCCGATTCCTCGATTTCATTGACTAGCAAAGATTGACAAGATCCTTAACATTTAGTTTTTAATTCTACTTCAAGACATTGTGAAAAGTGTTGGATGAAATTGAGGTTTAAGGTATGAGGTATAGGGTTTTGCAAGATCAGATGTTGACAAATCTCCTTCTGGTTAACATCTAACCATGCATGCCCTAAACCTTAAACCTCATAACCTGATAATAAATCTAATCTTTTAAAGTAGAATTAAATCACTTCGATTCATAGAATGCAGTTGTGAAGAATTTTAATTCAATTTTTTAATTTCAAAAAATTATAATTCTAGTTAATTGTTAGCACCATCGTTTATTACTGCTTAATAAATTGTAAGTCAATTATCAACCTTACTTTATCAGCAACAACTATATTGCCAGTTTCCGTTATTGCATTCCAAGTAAGATTGAAGTCTTTTCTATTGATGCTTCCTGTTATTTCAAAACCTGCTTTGGTTTGACCATAAGGATCTACCGCAACACCATTAAAATCTACATCTAAAGAAATTTCTTTCTTGATATCTCTGATTGTTAAGTCACCAACTAATGTGCGACCATCAAAAGAATTTGAATTAAAAGTCATTTCTGGATATGCCTTTGCATTAAAAAAATCATCCGATTTTAAATGGGTATCTCTATCATTATTTTTTGTACTGATAGAATCAATTTTTGCTGAAAAACTAACATCTGCATTTTTGAAATTATCATGTTCAGTTTTAACTGAAGCGTTAAAATCTTCAAAGCGACCAGTTACTATAGAAAGCGCCATATGTTTTACTTTAAAGCTGATTTCAGAATGTGCTGTATCAATGGTCCATTTGGTTTTTATTACCTTATCCATTTTTATTAAGATTTAAGATTATTAGATATGTTTTTTCATTTATTCTGGTAGCCACCAAAGTGTTTTACCGGAGACCATTCAGGTACTACTTCTGGTAGTTCTGGGCTTAGGGGACTAAACTCTTCCGCTCCATATACTACCTTGCCTGCTACGATGGTTAGTACGGATTCTATGTCTTTTATTTTTTCTTCATCAATGGTGAAATAATTATCTGACAAAATTGTAAAGTCTGCATACATTCCAGGTTCTAAAGTACCTTTCACATTTTCTTCTTTAGAAACCCAGGCAGATCCCTTTGTATAAAGGTAGAGTGCTTCTTCTCTTGATAATTTATTACTAGGTTCGGCCAATTGTAATCCTCCTACGGTTTTTCCGCTAACCAACCAATACAAAGAAGACCAGGGATTATAACTTGCTACACGTGTTCCGTCGCTTCCCGCTCCTACGGGCAATCCCATGTCCATCATTTTTCTTACAGGAGGAGCTTGTTTTGCTTTTTCAGCACCATATCGCTCTACAAAAAACTCGCCTGCATAGGCCATTCGAGCTTGAATAGCTATTCCCCCATTCAGTTTTTTTATTCTTTGAAGGTCTTCCACTTTTACCGTTTCAGCATGATCAAATAACCAGCGTTGTTGTACTAATTTGCCATCGGTTTCTTTATTAACTTCTTCAATCACATTGAGTATTTGAGTGATAGTCTCTCCATAAGTAGCGTGAATTCTAAATGGCCAACCATTATCGACATGTAATCTGATTACTTTTTTAATATCTTCTCTCCAGGTAGGTCTATCTTTCAACAATGGTTGAGGAGCTAAAAAATTTTCGAAATCACCAGCACTCCATGCTAAAAATTCACCTCCACCTTCTAATTCATAGCCATGGTCAAGATGAATTTCACCATTATGTCCGACTTCATTATTTTCCATCCATTCCTGAAACTCCTGATATTCTGCTCCCTTATTTTGAGGAAATAAATAATAAGATAGTCTAATGGGCATTTCACCATTATCGGCGAGCAATTTTGTGCCGGTATAATCTGTTGGAAATTTATGCCCTCCGCCTCCAGCATCAATCCCACTAGTAATACCAAATCGGTTTAGATCTCTATAAAAATGTTTTGTAGAGTTGACCATCTGCTCTTCTGTTAAAGAAGGTAAAGCACCAATTCGGGCGTATAAAATAGTTGGATTGGGTTCTGCTAACAACACACCTGTCAATTTCCCATCTTTTCCTTTCTCAAAACTGCTTCCTTCTGGAGCTTTTGTTTTTTCATCAATTCCAAGAGCGGTTAAGCCTGCCTTGTTAAGCCATGCCCGGCTATAAAGAAATAATATGTAAGTAGGTACTTCACCTGTGGCTTTATTTATTTCTTCTGGTGTAGGAAATCTATTTTCTTCAAACTGAAAAGGACTCCAACCTCCGATGACTCTGACCCATTGCCCTTCTGGTGTTCTTTCTGCCTGTTCTTTGAGCATTTCTAATGCTCGTTTCAACGTTTTTACACCATCCCAACGCAGTTCCGCATTATAGAATCGACCTCCTCTAGTGAGGTGCAAGTGTGAATCATTTAAGCCAGGAATAATTGTTCTTCCCTTCGCATCATAGGTTTTGGTATCTGCGTTTTTATACTTTAATAGATCAGTCAATTTGCCTGTAGCTAAGACCTTTCCTTCTTTTACGGCAATGGCTTCTGCAAAACTGTTGTTTTTGTCCATGATAGCTATCTTGGCATTTGTCACAATCAAATCTGCGAACTTGCTGACGTTATTATTTTTAGCATTCTGATTAGAGTCGCAAGCGGTAAAGAGCAATAGGATAAAAATTAATTGAAATAACTGTTTCATAAAAGTTTGGTTTAATAGTACCTCGAACTTACAGTTCGAGGTGCTTTTTGATTATTAATTATTGAAGTTTCGCAGAGATAAATTTATTGTCGAAGACACTAACTAAAAAAGAGCATAGCCATGCCGCTAAACAGTGGGGGACTGAACGATCATCGAAGATGTGCTAGCGATAGCTAGCAAGAGAAGGAACGCGTTAGCGATGGGTGGCCAACCCATCCTGCAATGCAGGTTTCTTCATTTATGAAGCTGCCGCTTCAAACTATCTACGATAGATCATTCAGTCACATTCGCAGCAAAGCCTTTTTAGCGGCTTGATTCTTTTGTTTCGTTTTCTGATCAAGCAGAAAATGAAAGCCAGTCGCGGCGAGCGACAATATTGTTTGAAACTATATTCTTCAATCTTATCTAGAATTTGATAATCTTCCTAATTAATTGAATATTAATAAATTATGGAATATTGAATTAAAATCAATTGTTATAAACAATTGATTTTGAATTAGTGTCCAGACCCTTCTTTTATCCATCCTGACATGATGTTGAGGTAATCAATACCTAGACCATATGCACCTCCATATCTTATTGCTAATGCGGTAACTTCTTTATATTTTCCTACTCTACTCCAATCTCGGTGCAATTCTAAAAGGTATTGCATAGAGGTAAGTGGAATGACACCTGCCTGAATCATTCGAGCAACAGCCATGTCATGAGCTTCTTTCGATACCCCGCCGCTGGCATCCGTAATTGCATATACTTCATAACCATCTTCCAAGGCGGAAATAGCCGCAAGAGTGATACATATTTCAGTCCACAAACCTGCAAATACAATTTTCTTTTTGCCTGATTTTTTAACTGCGGCTACAATTCTTTTGTCTTCCCATGAATTCATGGTCGTACGATCGATATACTTTGATTCATCTTGGTAATACTCTCTAATTTCAGGAAAAACAGGTCCACTAAAACTCCTTTCCGCAACCGTAGTGATGATGGTATTCACCTCAAATAATTTTGAGGTGGCAGCTACCAAACCTGTATTGTTTCGCAAGGTTTGAATATCTATGGATTGGACAGATAAAGCCATTTGTCCCTCATGATCTATTAGAACAAGAGTATGGTTATCTGGATCGAGCAATTGTTTTGCGGCAAATGAAGGATCATTGTTAGAGTTTTGAGCAAAAGCTGAAAAATTGATTGCTAATAATGCGATTAAACTTAATATGTACTTTTTCATTGTTGTTTTTTTTAAAATTTGATAATACTATCCCTGCTCATTTGTTGACAAAATCGCCGAATGAGTAAAGAAAAAATTAGAATATTGTTAATTGAAAAATTATTTTATTTGCATGGGGACTTCCATCAACAGAATTTTGGAATTATTATCCGCTTTAATACGAATCGTGTCTACATCCCAAATTCCGTAACCGTCTCTTTTATTTAAATCCTGATCTTCTATAGTTACATCTCCTTCAAGGATAAATGCATAAACGCCATTTTGGCTATCCTTTAACTTATAGTTGACTTCGGTTCCTTTCTCAAATTCCCCTATATGAAACCAAGCACTTTGATGCACCCATACTCCTTCGTCATTTGGGTTAGGTGATAATATTTGAGAAAACTGGTTCTTCAGCTTACTTTTTTCAAGGGTAATTTGGTCGTAACGAGGGGTTACATCTTTTTGATTAGGAAACAACCAAATTTGAAGGAACTTGACTTTCTTGTCCTTATTTTTGTTGTATTCACTGTGGGTGATTCCTGCACCTGCACTCAATACTTGAATATCACCTGATTTAATAATCGCGGTATTACCCATACTGTCCTTGTGTTCCAAATCTCCTTCCAGAGGAATAGAAATGATTTCCATGTTTTGATGCGAATGCGTTCCGAAGCCCATACCCGGTGCTACAATATCATCGTTTAATACACGTATAACACCAAACTGCATTCTTTCAGGATTGTGATAATTAGCAAAACTGAAGCTGTGTTTTGACTGCAACCATCCGTGGTTAGCATCTCCTCTTGTGTCTGCTTTATGAAGTACTGTGCTCATTGTTTTATGTTCTTTATTTGGTAGGTGATTATAACCGAGTTTTTCATTTTTGGTATCTGCTTCAACTTTACTATCCTTTGCCAAACCCGTTAAGCCCAAAAGTGCAAGTGAACTACCTGTGATTGTTTTTTTTATAAATTCTGTGCGTTTCATTTTAATGTTATTTGCTATATTATATGCTAATCCTGTGCCAAGCATATAAGTAATTGCATGTCAGATAGTTACGATTAATATGTCGATTTATTTTGTTCTCATATAATAGACAATTCCATTATATGAGAAATATTGACCACTTTTACACTATAATTTCAGGAGATATGAATCAGGACAAGCAAGAAGTATTAGTAAAAGAATGGTTGATTGAGGCGTTACCTTATGAAATAATGTGGATGAATGAAGCGGGAAATATTGTGTACGCAAATACAAAATGTTGCACCCGTTTAGGCTACAAGAAGCCTGAAATAACAAAGCTTTCTATATTTGACATTAATTCAACAGCTACAGTAGAAAGTTGGAAAAGTCATTGGGGAATTATAAAAAAAGATAAAGTTCATAATTTTAAAGGAAACCATAAAAATAAAAGCGGTAGCTTTTACGAAGTAGAAATTTTTGCTCAATATTTCTCAAATAATGGAAAAAATTTAATCTGTGCTATAGTAAATGATATAACGCAATCCAGTTTCTACAAAAACTTAATGGACAGTACTGAAACAATTGCCCATATAGGAGGGTGGAAATTGAATTTACAGGATGGTTCGTTGATTGCAACGGCTGAAGCAATGAATATATTTAATACAGAAGATAAAGATGATTTATTGCCGGCAAATATCATTCATTATTTTACTGAATCTGAAAAGGTGAAAGATTTATTGCGAAGTGTGATACGAAATGCAGCATCTTTTGATGAGATTTTAGAGACTAAAACGCAACCTATCCGCTATATTAGATCAGTTGTTAAGCCTGTATTAAAAGGAGATAAGGTTACTAAAATATTAGGCGTTTATCAAGATGTTACTGAACAACATATTAAGGAAAAGTCACTTCAACTGTATAAAGAAGTCATTGATAATGCTGAAGATTTGATATATGTCTATAATAGAGATGGGGACTTACTACATTATAGCGATTCCTTAATCAAACAATTACGGTTCAGTAGAAAACAATTGGACAATTTTAGTATTTACGATTTAGACCCATCGGTCACCAAAGAATGGTGGTCTTCCCATGTTGATGAAATTACTTCTAAAGGCTCAATGCGTTTTGAATGGTTGGTTGTGAGAAAAGATGGAACAAAATTTCCAGTTGATATTACTGCTAATCATATACGCTATAATAATGAAGATTTGAATTGTGCTGTGGTTAGAGATATAACAGAAAGGAAGATGCGGGATTTAAAGCTTTATGAAGCACTTGAAGAAATTAAATCATTTAAAGAACGTCTTGAAAATGAAAATGAATATTTGCAAGAAGAAATAAGCAGTAAGATAAACTACAAAAACATTATATATAAGAGTGATTCCTACGAAAAAGTATTACAACAAGTGGATCAAGTAGCACCAACGGATACTACTGTTTTGATAACTGGCGAGTCGGGTACAGGAAAGGAATTATTAGCGAGTGCTTTACATACCAATAGCCTGAGAAAAGACAGACCGTTAATAAAAATAAATTGTGCAACCTTGCCTAAAGAGCTTATTGAGAGTGAGCTTTTTGGACATAAAAAAGGTGCTTTTACTGGTGCTACGAAAAACAAATTGGGTAAGTTTACTTTGGCAAATGGCGGTACTATACTTCTTGACGAAATAGGTGAGATGCCAATTGATTTGCAATCAAAACTTTTGCGTGTATTACAAGAAGGTGAATTTGATGAATTGGGTGGTTCAAAAACTATAAAAGTTAATGTTCGCGTTATTGCTGCAACCAATAGGCGTCTTGAGGATATGATTAAAGCCGGTACTTTTAGAGAAGACCTATACTATCGTTTAAATATATTTCCAATTCACAGTATTCCATTACGCGCACGTAAGGAGGATATTCCTCTACTGGCGCAGTATTTTTTGGAGAAATATTCGGCTAAAGCAGGTAAAGCATTTAAGCGTTTATCCAAAAAAACAATAGACGTGTTAATGAAGTACAATTTTCCTGGAAATATAAGAGAGTTGGAAAATTTAATTGAACGCGCTGTTATTGTTGAAAGTGGTACAACATTAAACCCAGGAAGTTGGATGCCAAAAACAGATATTTTAACTGTTACTGATGATTTTAAATCATTTGAGGCATTGCAACGTGATTATATTATTGAAGTATTAAATTATACCAATTGGCGTGTTAGTGGCAAAAAAGGTGCTGCTACTATTCTAAATATGAAAGACAAAACCCTTTTTGCTAAAATGAAACGCTTGGGAATTGAGAAAAAAATAGTATTGAAAAGATAGTAATAGAACCGATTAATTATTATTATTATTTAGTCTCTAAGGGTTTAATTCCCCGATGCTTGCATCGGAAAAGTAACTTTAACTGAAGACTGTGTGGAGGTGATACGTGTGAATTTCAGTTTGCGATTTCTATTTTGATGGCATTTTAGTTTGGGGTTAAACCTGAATGAAAAGAAGCATAGCCATGACTGAGGGACTGACTGATCTCGTAGAGTGGCGACGATAGTCGACAAGAGAAGGAACGCGTAAGCGACGGGTGGCCTAAAGGAGCAATAGTTCCTGCACTTTGCTAACGCATTCTTTCACTTGAAGTACTGTCGTACTTAACTCAATTGCATTGAGACTGTTCAATCACAAGGCGAAAGTTTGATTGAAATAAAGATTATCAATTTAAAAAAAACGTCATTGCAAAATTGATAATCTTGTGATACCTTGTATGCTTGCATCGAGGTAGTTCATTTACTCGCAATACTTTAACCAAACTTCGTTTTTGAAAAAACCATCTTTCAATAAGACGATATAAATGAAGCTTTTTCCTAGCCCTGACTTTGGCAATAGTTTTTCTATCTTATAGAAATGTAGTTAATGAAGTGGTTTAATTCTACTTTGGGACATTAGATTTATTGTCAGGTATTAAGGTTTAAGGTACGCATGGCTAGATGTTGACCTGATGGAGATTTGTTTACATCTGACCTTGCGAAACCTTATACCTCATACCTTAAACCTCAATTTTATCCAACACTTTTCACAATGTCTTAAAGTAGAATTAATAACATACGTTTTTAAATCACTTCAATCCTAATGATTTATTTTATTCTATTTAGAGTCTCAACCATTTCATTGTTATAATTAGAATTACGGATTGTTTGGAGCGCTTTTTTCAATACAACATCCTCTCCTTTAATGATATCATTTACAGAAGATTCAATTGCTATATCTGGTAATACACCTCGATCAGTCCAATCAGATTTGAAAAACGGTAGCCTTATATTTATTAAACTAACATTCATCTTCGCATTTGAATTTGGCAAATCTAAAGTTGGTGTATATCCTGAAACGTTACCTATATAACTACCTCCAGTTTCTTCGCCAATAAAAGCCCCTCTTTTAGATTGATGTAATACAGCAGCACAATCTGACGCCGCTGAGAAAGTAAATGCATCCATGAGGACAACAAGTTCACCTTTAAATCGATTTTCAAAAGGGTTAAATTCTCCTAGAGTAGAAATGTCTCCATCAACACCCGTCCATAAAAAATGAGTAACATCATAGGTGCCTTGACTATTAGCCTTGAAAGATCTAGGGTCTATATCCCAATGATGGCCATCTGGAAGAAATTTGTAGTTATTTTGCCTAAAAGTTAACTCGCCTTGTAACGCAAAACGATTAGCCATTAAATATCTTAATAGATAAAGATTTTTTGTGTCATCACCCCCTCCATTTCCTCTCAAATCTAAAATTAGCTTTGTTATTTTTTTCTTATTTAAAACAATAAATACCGAGTCTACAATAGTATTATAATCCTTTTTATACCTTGATCCATTAAATGTTTTGACTTTTAAATACCCAATTTTATCTTCAATTTCTTCAAATTTAATTGGTTCAAATGGTCTCTTGTTTTTTGTTCGGGATAATCTTCTATATTCTTTTTGATTTAAAGCTTTCAACTCATATTCTTGTATAGTACCATCAGGGTGTGCTAACTTTATTTTATAAATTTCATCAGACTTCCCTGTTACTTTTAATAGCCTACTAAAATACATTGTGTTTTCAAGCCTTCTATAGCGAATCATATCACTATTACCATCTGAGTTTACTAAAGAAACCAACTCCCTAAATAGACGTTCAGAAGGCACATTGTTAATTTCTAAAATCTCGGAATTAGCAGGAATAGCTGAGCCTTTTTGAAAACTTTTAATAATTCTAGGCTTTTTATCAACAAATACAAATTTTAAAGGAAAAAATACATTTCCCTCTAACTTATCCGAATTTGGAGGAAAAACATGAGAGTGTCCATCTCGTAACTCTGCAGAAATTGGTAATAACGTGCCATAAAACATTTCTCCAGTCATTCCATTACCGCTTTTTACTTTTTTTCTGGCTTCCTCAAATCTTAGATTTAGATTTTCCTGAGTTGTGAATCTAAAAGGGTCTCCATGTGCTTTCATTATCCATGATTCTAAAGTATCAATATCTTGGAGTAATAGTTCACTGCTTATTATATTTTGACCTTTGATGTTGTTTTCTTGACAAGCCAACAGAGAAGTTACAAGCAAGAATAAATAGATGACCCATAGTTCCTTAAAATGATTTCTTATCAACATATTTTTCAGATTTTTAAATTGTTTACAGAATAGGTGTGTGTTTGAGCAACCAACTTGCCCAAAAGATCGTCGGATCAATTGGCAACTTTCGATATGGAAATCGTTTTATTTCTCAATTCGAGATTATTATTTTAAAATAAAATATTGATCTGACACGAACGGACACTTTTGTATATTTTCTAAATTCATAGTCCATGTAACACTCGTTATTTTCCAAGAACCCTCAACTTTCATAAGTGACCAATACTCAACACCCCAATTTTGAATCTTTGAGTTCTTCGCAAAAGTATAATCAAAGGATATTGTAGCAAATTTATCTCTAGTGTCAATTTTAACGTTGTAAAATTTTTCTTCAATATTTCCTCCTAAAAGATTTTTATAGAATGATTTAAAATCACTTGAATAGTATTTAAAATTGGGGTTTTTTTCTAATATGGATGCCTTAGATTTTGCAGTATAAATAGTGGCCCATGTAATGGATTCATGCAAAAACAAATTGTTGAATTTTTCTTCATTATCATGTTCGATAATTGAAATTCTGAAGTCTTCAATAACTTGTTTTAAGGCTTGATTTTCACTATTCCCTTTTTGTGCATTTACAATTACTGCAAAAAGAAGTAAACTTAAAATCATTTTAAGTTTCATTGTTTATGTATTTTTCTGCTTTAATTTCATTTAAAATTTTACCTTTTTGCCAATGCTCCTTCAGTTGTGGGTAAAGTCTTGGCTATTAGTAGTTGCGTGGGTTAGCACTTAAGATTGCAATTGCACACCTAGCTGAAAATTCTGCAGAAATCGTCAGAGTAGTCGAGAATAAGCAATTACTTATAGCCATTGTTATATATTGACATTAATGTTTCTTGTCTTCTGCTTTTTCGAACTCCCAAAACACATTAATAATTTTCCAATTTCCTTCTTGCTTCACGAGATGAATATATTCAGTCCATCTAAGTTTTGTGTATCCAGTTCTCAGACTTGCACTGGCCATATTCCCATAGATTGTAATATCTTCCACAACATTAGATTGATGTTTTACTTCAAATATTTGTTTCGTTAACATAAGTTCTTTTAATTTCTCAGGTGGAAAATCATCGCTTATTATAGTTCCATCTGGATTTAGTCCTCTTTTAGCTAGTCTTGGATGTAAAGACTCATTCATTGCATTAAAGTTGTTTTCAAAGAAATTTTCTATGTAATTTAAAATAGTTTTTTCTATGGCAGTGTTTTCAGTTGAATCCATCTGAGCGTGAGAAGTAACTGCAGAAATTAATACGATAATGATAATAAATGCTTTTTTCATTGATGTTAAATTTTTAGTGTTATAATACAAGTTATTTGTCCATAACGCTTAGTATAAATGATGTGTCCGATTGATGGCTTCATTCCTTTCAGGTTCCACGAAAGTTGAAGTGGCTACAACTCTTGACTTTTCTACTATCTCGGCTGTTGTTGTTTTTCATTGTTAGAAGTTTTTAGACTTTTTAGAGCATAACCAAATAAGATAATTACTAATAATAACAGGATAAAATAATTCCAATCATTTTCAAGAATCCCATCTGATTCAGGAAAAAGCCTTCCTATTATCATATTGGAAATATTGAATGAGGCATGAAGTAGTACTACTGGCCAAATGCTATTAATGGTACGATTAAGTAGGAAAGTAAAAATGAAGGAGATAAGCACTACAATGACAAGATATTGCATCATCGGATTATGGTATGTATTGGTAAGAAATAGGGGTAAGTGCCAAAGTGCCCAAGTTATACCTACAAATACACTAGATACAATATCTGAATATTGACCTTTCAATTTTGTTAATAAAAAGCCTCTCCATCCAATTTCTTCTCCTAATGCACCACCAAAAAGTATATTACCCAGAATCAAAAAAACTAAGTTAATCATGGAAATTTGACTAAAATCAGGTTCCGGATATCCTTGATACAACACCAAGAACAGTATTAAAATCATGAATATTATTGGAAATATTAATACGGATAAAAAGTAGTTAGGCAATGAACTCCTTAAGTTGAATATTTTTAATATTAAATCTGATGAATAATTAAGTCTTTCAATAATCAGACCTGCAATTGCAGGGCCAAATCCACCAATTAATAAAAATGGAATACCAATATTATCATCACCCAGATAATATCCTACGCTCCAGGCTGACCATGAAATTAGATAGGTCAAAATAATAAAACAGATTATTGGTCTTTTTATCAAACGGGAAATGATTTTATTCATTTTGATGATTAATACTAATTAGTTCTTCAAATTTTCTAGAACCCTTTCTAAATTTTGCCTATAATAACTTATATCAAGATTTTTCTTCTTTGCCTTATTCAGAGCAACTTCATAATATTTTTTTGCTTCGATATTTTTTTTTTGCCCTTCAAAATATTCTGCCAAACTATCATACGCATTTGGTGAATTTGGATAAAGTTCAACATTTAACTTAAATAAACTATATGCCTTCTCAGGTTTACCTTCCCTTAAAATATTATAACCAATCCTATTCACTAAATTTTCCGGGATTTTAATTTCTTCATTAAAACCATACAAATGATTAAGCAGTTTAAAGCGATCCTGCAATCCATCAGCGCCTCTATCTCTTTGGTAAAACGGGACAAACCAAAATTCATGAAGAGACCTTAAACCATCATTTAGTCCTACTAATTTTGATGTTTCATGGGTTTCTGTATCGTAAACTTTATGGCTCCATCTCATATTCATTGAATTGGCTTTGCTTTTAAACAAATCAATAGTGTTTCTAAAAGTTTCTCTCAATTCTTGATAAGCTTCGTCTGCTAAAGAAAGAAAAACGAATTTATTGTCACCTGTTGAAGGTTTACTAAAATAGGATAATGCATGATCAAATATTAGCCGATTATCATGGTAAAGGCTTGGGCTAATGGCAATATAATTGTCAAACTTATCGGGATGATTAAAAAGTACATACAGAGCAAACAAACCGCCGAGTGAGGAGCCATAAATCGTCTTATGTGGTTGTGTCTTATAGTTCTTTTCAATTTCCGGCATTAGTTCATTAGTCAAGAAAGAAAGAAATTTTTCAGCACCACCACCTGTAGGTGACCAATCAGATTTAGTAGGAGTTAAATCACGATCTCTATGATTGCTGTTATCAATAACAATAACAATAGTAGGAGGCATAAATCCTCTATTTGTTAAAAAATTCACAGCTGACGAATTCAGCTTAAAAAGTTCATTACCATCAATAACATATAATACAGGGTAGGCTTGAGTGTTATCGTAATTATCAGGAGTGGAGATATAATATACTCTTTCTTCATTTAAAATATTAGAATTTATTTTTTCTTCTGTTCCTATTGCAATTACTTGACTAAACAATTGATTTGTTATTACACAAAAGAGAATAAAAAATAGACCTGCTTTTATCATTTTTATTAAGAATAGTTTGATAAGATGATAATTAAAATATGTACTATTTTAATTAATATACTCTGGCTTTCACAATAAATTCATTTACGGAACTACCACTTTCGCCACAATTTCATCATTTCCTATTTGTAAAACCACCTGATAAATACCTGAAGATAAATCTTGACTGGACAATGGAATAGCTATCAGTGAACTACCTTGGTTAATGCTAATTGATTCGTTCCAAAGTAATTCCCCCAGGCTATTGTAAAACATCATCCTACTATTTTGGGATTGAATATCACTTTCGATAAGCACCTGAATGCTGGAGTCAGTTGGTGCGATAGGGTTCGGAGAAATCTGAATCCTAATACTTTCAGACAATGTAATTCTACTTACGTTATTGGAAATATCTTCGACGATATTCAGCTTCTGATTGATGTTGACATTTTCGAGAACTTGCGTCCCGCCAGCAGGCCAGATAATGACTACACTATCCACTTGCACAGCATTTCCTAATCCAAAATGGGCAACTAAACTATTCTTTCCAGCATGTCCTGATTGTGATCGAATTTCTCTGATTTGCCAAACTTCTTCTCCGTCAATTGTCGCTTTTATTTTAACCTTTGAACCAATAGCACTTGAATTTGATTGAACTCCTGACAATTTTATTTTCAACCAATTATTGTCATTACCCTGATTCACCATAAGTGTGTTGGCATTTTCAATACCTGCAGTACTATTTTTACAATTAGCCACCATCAGGTCAAGAAAACCATCATTATTGATATCTCCCCAAGCCGCACCATAAGAACAGAAATTAGGGTTAAAAGATAATAGATTCGAGACATCCTCAAAAGTGCCATCTCCTTGATTGGCGTACAAAATATTCGCGAGTGCTGAATTGCAATATCCATTTGTCACCAAAAGATCCAGGTCTCCATCGTTGTCAAAATCTCCGAAGGAAGAACCATAAGAGCAATTGTTGGCTTGTACTATTGGTTCGCCTGTAATTTCTTCAAAGCCGTTTCCTACATTTCTAAACAATTGATTTTTCTGTGTTGCAAAATAACCAGCGTTGCCAACGAAAAGATCAAAATCTCCATCATTATCAATATCCCCCCATGACCCCAGTCATAGATCCTTTCTGGCTCGTTACTATACTCCCAGTGTTGAGTTTTTGAAAATCGCCACCGCCTAGTCCGAAAAAAACATCATTGGTTTGGTTGCTCTCATTCGAAACGAAAAGGTCGGTATTTCCATCCCCATTAAAATCTCCCCAAATTGCTTCCCGACTTAGCTTAGCTTCAACAACCAAGATGTGATTGAAGATTCGCTCAAACTTTCCGTTTTGCAAGTTTTTATATAAATAGTTTTTCTTATTACCTCCACTATTTATGATGTATAGGTCAAGCCAACCATCATTATTATAATCGCCAAAGGAGGCCGTCTCGGCATAAGATCCAGATGCAATTCCGGCACTTGCATTATAATTTAATTCTGCACTTCCATTGTTGAGATACAACAAATCTTCTGCACCATACCAGCTGGTGACCATCGCATCTACATGCCCATCATTATTATAATCCACAAACCTGGCACCATCTGAAGGATTAGACGGCTGTATTATTTCCATATTGGTAACCGCAACCATTTGACCATTTCCATCATTGATATAAAGCAAATCTTCTTGACCGCCCTCTCGGCCATTCGACACATATATATCCTCCCAACCATCATTATTGATGTCCAAAAAATTGACGCTCCGGCTATCCGATAAAGTATTTGAAATAGGACCAGTGACTGTTTCAAACATTTGGGCAACAACAGTCTGGCAACAAATTAAAGCCAAACAGACTATGATAAAAGGAAATTTTGGATTGTTTAAATTTTGTGCATTCAGCATGAATTAATATTAGGTTTTAACGAATAATAACCAAGTACATATGTTAAAAGAAATTAGACGGATAGTTTTCGGGTAGTCAAAACTATCCCAAGCTTAGGGCATGTTCAAATTTTCTTCTTCAAACCAAATTCAATCAGTATTTTTTTTAACAAGTAGCATCTAATTTCTTGATGAATATCAGGAAAATCTATATCAATTTTAATGAATAATGACCATCGACATTGAAACATGGCCATAAAGCTGATAAATACCCTCAAACGTTATTCATCCGTTGGAATTGGTCATTCAAGGATGAAATCTATCAGCAAGATCCATCTAATCCACATTAATTCAAATCGATTACCTATGCAAAGCCTCCATTTATAGAACCAAAACAAATCCTAAACTACATTGGTCGATACTCCTATAAGATTGCAATTACCAATCATCGAATTACAAACGTAACTAATCAGAGTATTTGCTTTAAAGTCAAGAACTATCAAAAAGGTGGGCGACATCAGTTGCTCAAATTTAGGGCAAACACATCAAAATTAAATCCCGATAACTTTACGAATATATGCTACATTCATAAAGGCTCGAAATCTTCTTTTTTTGAGACTCAATTTTGCGTTCAATCTAAACAACCCTTTATTTCCTCTACATTTGGGTGATACTCTTCTCTTTTTTTATCCCCCCAATCTACAAGTTTGTCTTTCACTCCTTGTTTCAATAATTCCGCATCATTTGATAAACAAATTGTAAGCTTTTGAAGGTCAATAAATGGGAGAACGGAATAAAAGTAACAAAAGAAGTTATTGCTGAATTCAATTATTTTATCCTATTTAGTGTCTCAACCATTTCATCTCTAAAATTAAATTCAACTTTTTGAGTTTTCTTCTTTGAAGTAGGTTCAAATGTGATTTTTAAAGAGCTTACTTTGGCATGAAATGTATTTTTATCAGTAGGGTACATATAAACTGGTTTATCACCATGTGATGTTAGTGTTAATTTGCCATTGATTATTTTTATCTCTACTGTAGTTTTTTCTGAAGGGAAATCATAAATTCCTACATGCTTTTTCATTTCTTTTTTACTAAGAGAAATATACTCTGGAGCTGGTTTAGGAGAATTATATTCAAAATCCAATAGAATTTCTCTAATAGATGCTCCAATCTGACTACGTTGACTATTGTGGTTATTACAAAGTGCAATTATTTGAATGTCATCACTTTCAAAATTGCGTATCATAGACCTATATCCATAGATTTTTCCTGTGAAGTCGATCATTAAAAAATTGCGTTTATCAGTAGAAAGATCAGATATTTCCCATCCATAACTATGATATATCATTCCAGTTCTCTTTTCTTTAGTAGGCCATTCCAATTTCATCATTCTTACCGTATTATGAGACAGTAGTTTTCCGCTCTCTAAAGCAATATAAAATGCATACATATCATCAATTGTAGAATATAGACCCCCAGTACCGGCTAAAGAATAGCTATCAAAATATCTTGCAGAACTTACGGCAAGTACACCATACGAATCAGCTTCAACATCTGTACCGCTAGAGAGTCCATCAATTTTTTGGGTTTTAGTTTTTCTAAATCCGGTGTTATTCAGGTTAGCTGGTATAAAAATATTTTTCTTAAAATAATCTTCAATCTTCATTTCACTCACGGCTTCTAAAATGTAAGTCAATGCGTAAAACCCCATATTAGCGTATCTTCCTTTTTCTCCAGGTTGAAACATTAAGCTGTCATTTTTTATGGAGAATAATCTTTCTTGATAGATAACTTCTGCGTCATAATCTTGATGAGAATTTCTTCTTAATCCCGATGAATGAGTTAATAGATGATGAATAGTAATTTTGTCTGAACCATTAATTTCTGGTAACCATTTTGAAATCTTGTCATTTAGCGCAATCTTCTTTTGCTCTACGAGTTGAAGTATTGCAACTGCTGTATATACTTTTGTTATAGAAGCAATAAAATATTTTGAATCTACTGTATTCCTTTTTCCTGACTTAAAACCTGCAAAACCAAAAGCACCACGATATATAATCTCCCCTTTACGTGCAACTAGTATTGAGCCACTAAATGGTTTTGCACTTTTTACATTAGCTTCTAATAATTGTTCTATCTTTTTGGAGTAATCTACTTGTGCACAACTCATATAAACTACACTAGATATAAGTAGGCCAAGAATTATTGTTTTTTTAGTATTCATGATGTTCTATTTTAAAGTTAGATAGTTTTTTTCTAGGCTATGAAATAATTAGCCATCTCATAGCAGTTAAATTATTTTTATCTCTTTGGGTTTAATTCCCCGATGCTTGCATCGAAAAGTTAACGTCATAAGGAAGCATAGCAATGACTGGGGGACTGACTGATCATCGCAAATGTAGCAGCGATAGCTACTAAAGAAAGGAACGCGTAAGCGGTGGGGGACTGACTGATCATCGCAGATATGACTGAACGATCATCGAAGATGTAGCAGCGATAGCTGATAAGTGAAGGAACGTGTTAGCGGTGGGGTGCCAAGATAGCTGCTAAAGGAAGGAACGCGTAAGCGGTGGGCTGCCTAAAGGGGCAATAGTTCCTGCACGTTGCTAACGCATTCCTTCGCTTGAAGTACTGTCGTACTTAACTCAATTGCATTGAGACTGTTCAGTCACAAGGCGAAAGTCTAATTGAAATAAAGGTTATTAATTTAGAAAAAATACGTTATTATGAAATGAAATTTGTGATATCTTGCATGCTTGCATCGAGGTAGTTCATTGTACTTGTTGATTATTCTTTTTTTCTTAAGAATATATCTCCTGAAGTTGAATATATTTTAATATTGGTACCTCCTTTATTTAATTTACTCACAATTTTACTCTTAGAAACTACACTTTTCATTTCGACTTTTGATGGATCAACTTTTAAATCAAGATTAGTAAATATTGTTCCTGCATAAGTATATAAATAAAGATCTATATTTGAGTTAACAGGCAAAGCAAAATCAGTATCTCCTCCGTCATTTGTTATTGAAATAGGTGATTTTGGGTTGATTTCATCAATTTTCATAGTAATATTTCCAGAAAGAGAATTACATGTAATTGGGCCAGTTGTTTTTGTTAAGATTATATGACCATCATCGGTTGTTATTTCTAATTCTGAAGAAAAACCTTCAATTATTGCACTTCCTCTTAACCCACAATTTAAAGTAATATCAATTCCATCTGGAAGGGATATTAATAATGGTCCCCGTTGATGAAAAGATTTTAAATCTTTTATCTTAAGTACGCCACCTTCTTTTTCTATACGAAATCCTTCACCTGTATTATCACCTCCAGGATTGAATACCTTTAATCCTTTCGATTTGTCAGAAGTATTTTTTGGAATACGACGATAATCAGAATCGGGTCTATTTCTACATTCTTTACAGTTTTTGTATGTGCTTATTATAATGTTGTTTGAAGCTCCCTTAATTATTTTTACAGATGTACTAGTTTCAATATTAACTTTTTTTATTCCTGAAAGGGGTTGCTTATAAATTTCTTGTGCTTTTGCTATGTTAAAAACAAACAGTATGAGAAATATATTTATTATTTTCATTTTTATATTTTTATATTTTTTAATTGAGCGATACTAAAATTTAATTCACTTTTTACAAGTGGACGTATTCCCCCTTCTGCTAATAATTTTTGCATTGGGATAATAGCTTTTTTATCTCCAATCTTTACTAATGCTTGTACAATTTCAATTTGAACACTTGGGTTTTTTTCATTTACCAATGTCTCAATTAGCTCTGTTGTAAAAACATCAAGTTTTTCAAAATTTGACAAAGATAAAACTGTTGCTAATCTTACACTTACATTAGAGTCATAACGGATTCTGTCTTTTAAAGCTTCAATTAAATCAGAATCCATACTCCCTAATGACATAGCTTCATCTAAAGCCTTTATCCTTTCAGTTGGGGACTTACTGTCCAGTTTTGACAATATTAAATCCTTTTTCAATAGTAAGGCGTTATCTTTCAGAGCCAATATCTCCGTTTGGTTTTTCCCATTTGTACTATAATGCCCTATTAAATATCCTGATAAGAGTATAACAATACTTGCAGCTATTTGTAAATATTTTAGAGGTATAATTCTATTTTTGCCTAAATTGGTGATTCTCTTTTTTGATACTAACTCCTCCTCTTTTTCAAGCATTTCATCAAATGATTTCTTCAAATTTGAAGAGGGATGGTTTAGTGAAATATCATTTATTTTTTGAATCACTATTTGAGTTTCACTAAGCATTTTTTTACATTCAACACATTGAGAAATATGATTCTCCATTAAAGATTTTTCGATTGATGATAACTTATCATCAATATAATCTATCATCTGAGCCGCTTTTTTACAATTCATTTTAGTTAGTTTTAAAATAATTAATTCTTAACTTATTAATAATCCTATGTACTCTTACTCTTACTGCACCAGGATTGCTTCCAACTATCTCACTTATCTCATTATATTTTATCCCATGTATTCTATTCATTATTAAAAGCTCTTTATCTTCATTACTAAGCGTATTAATCAATCTTTCTAAATGAATTTTGTCTTCTTCTTTATCTAATGAATTCTCATCGATTATTGCTAAGTTTTGCTCAGATAGTTCTAAAGATTGAGTTTTTTTTTGCTCTTGATAATAATCTAAAAATATATTTCTAGCAATTTTAAAAATCCAAGGAGCAAACTTTTGTCCATTATACGTTTGTTTATATTTAATTATTTTATAAAACACATTTTGCGTAAGGTCTTCACTTATTTCTCTATCCTTTACCATTTGGTTTAAAAAATTGTAAATTCTTAAATTATAGCGTTCAAAAATAAAAGTCAATGCTCTTAAATTGCCATTTGAGACACTTTTCATTATTTCTTCATCGCTAAGTTTACTCAATTGTTTTTTTTTGTGGTTATCTGACTTTAATACTATAAAATAATAAAAACGTTACATTTAAAATTAAAAATATTCCAAGGACCAGTAGTTTGATGACTAAAAGGATAGAGGTAATAAGTATAAAATCAGAAACTTGAATTACTTTCCCATGATAAAAGTATTCCAAAAACAATAGCTTGAAATGATCCAAATAAAATTAATAGGTTATATAGATTTATTTGAAAATCCAATTGATTTTTTTCAAAGATTCCTGCTTTTGATTTTACTGGTCTCAAAACCATCTGGTAAAGTAATGACTTATCATCTTGGTTAATTACTGACTTTAATTTTATGTTTTGTCATTGTACAAATGATGACCCTATTTTACCAACACAATAATTTCAACAATTTATTTACTCAAAAATATTAACATTCAAAATTTAAGATAATATTTTTGAAAATTGCAACGTATAAGAGCATGTGGAGTCTAACTAAAAGGAAGATTCCATCATGCTCAATGTTAGCTATAGTTTTTTTTTAATTTTTAGGCTTAAGATAATTCATTTACCTTCAGAATTTTCACAAATTCTTATATATTCAATTTCACAGTCACTCATTTTTTTTGTATTTAAATCTTTGTATAAAGCTATAAATTTCCTTTTGTATGATCTGTTCAAATAACTTGAGTGTCTACTTCCTTTTACTTTACACAATGTTTGAGCTTTGCTAATTTTCATTACGAAATCATCAAGCAAGGTTGAATCTTTTAGCAATTCCATCAGAGGGAAATTTGCAATCTCATATGACCTCAATGAATTTGAGCTATAATGCTCCAGTTCTATATTTTCAACTATTTGAGTTAGGCACTTTCCCTCAAGAATTAAATCTTTCACAAGTAGTGCTTTGAAACTACCAGAATACTGCTTAGAGTCTAAATATGAATGAAGCGTCGAGCAATCATGATCTAGCACTTCTAAATATGATTTAATAAGAATTGTATCAGATCTATTGAGTTCAGTTCTATAAATTCTTTCATAATCATTTAATAGACTGTCTAAATTATTATCTTGAGATAAACAGGCATTTTGGAGCGCCATTACTAATACTATAAATACCGCTATTTTACTACATTTGCTCATTCCATTTTTTTTTGTAATTATAGCTAACTTGTGTATATATGCCACAAAATACAAAACTTCCATATATTCGGCATATCTCAACATAGCAAACCATCCTTAATTAACTGACTTTCACCAACTTAAACTTTCACCCCAAAATTCAATATTAGCCGTATATATTCGAATAATAAACGAGTATACACGGATAATTACAGAACAACATGCCTTGGCTTACTTCATCTCAACTCCGTAAACATAATACGCTATTCTCAGAAATTCAAATTAGATATCTAAAGGGTGCATTTCAAAATGACGTTTTATTAATTCTATATTAAATTGTCCTAATTGACTTTTTGCAGAATCGCTAAATCGCTAAATCGTCTTATGATGTTGACTTCTTAGATTTCCTTCAATAAATTCCCTTTCGAATATCAAATAGTAAAATGCGTCAATTTGAAATGCACCCCTTAATTCTACTTTGAGACATTTCAAAATTGTTGATTAGAATGGACAAGAACAATGCACAAATTGTAGACGAATTATTTAAGATTGGAAAAATTAAAAAATGTTCAAAAAATTCAATCCCTACAATTTACAATCTCTTCAATAAAGGAAATATGTAGCTAAAGGATATCTAATCTCTCAAAGTAGAATTAATTTAGTCAGGGACTTCCATTTGTTTTGTAACTTAAGGTCTTCTTAGTACCTAAGCCCAACTTAGGAATAGAAAAAGAACTAGCATTCAATTGACAGACAATATGGATTTAAAAAATGGTTGTGAAAATTGTGGAAATATACTTGAAGGAAATCACAAGTATTGCCCCGCTTGTGGCCAAAAAGTAGAAGGAAAAGTCACCTTAGCTTCCCTTTTCAAAAACACAATAAGCAACTATTTGTCCATTGATTCGAAGCTACTAACGACCTTACCTTCATTCATTTTTCAACCAGGAAAAATCGCGCGACAATTTTGCGAAGGCAAGCGAATTTCCCATCTCCATCCAGGACAATTATATATAGTTTTCTCTGTACTTTTCTTTTTTATCTTCTCCTTACATTCGGAAAATTGGGAGGATGGAATTAATTTTGAAAAAGCGAAGCAAAGTTTAACACAAATACAGGATTCCATTGAAGTAAATAAATCTGACACCTTAAAGCTCTTTCAAAATGAGGTTCCAATTATACTTGTCTCGGATTCAATAAAAGATTTGGATATCTTGAATAGTAGGGTTATTAAACTAGATTCTTTGATTGCGGCAGGTAATACTAATGAAGAGGTTATTTTTTCTTTTAATGAAAAGCCAAATGTAATCCTTAAATATGCTTTTAATCAATTTTTAGATATGTATAGAGCTAATGCGAAAGGAATTATCTCAACAATTATTTCACAAATACCACTGGCAATATTTTTGTCCCTACCTATTTATACGCTGTTACTTTGGATCACACATATTCGTCGCAAGAAGCGGTTTTCAGAACATCTAATCCTGACCCTTTATCTTTTTGGCTTCTTATTTTTGCTCTTGACCTTACTGTTGATTGTCTTTTGGATAACCAAAGAAAATGCAGTTTGGTTATTGTTTTTTATCCTTCCCCCAGTCTATTTTTTGATTAGCTTCAAAGTGTTTTATCGACAAGCCTGGTGGAAGTCTTTTGTAAAACTGATTATGGTCTCTATTGCCTTTTCAATAGTGATAATACCCTTTGCCTTTTTATTAACAACAATTCTCACTATTCTATTCTATGGGCAGTAAAATCAATACTCAAGGCCTATAGTGGGTTTAAATCTAAAACAGTATTTAATACTTTTTAAAAAAATGATGGGGAAGACGCCACAGGCCTATTGGAAAGAAGTGGTAACATAGTGGTCTCGAAACAGACAGAAGCAGGACTTGCCAAATCAAATTGGAAAATTAATAATGATCCTATAGCTAATAGCCAATTCATTTTACTTATGTTTTTATTAGAGGCTAACGTTTCGGGTATAAAATCCCTCCTATACTTTTATATTCTTTTCCATTACCAAAACATCTATACCATGATAATTTACTTGTTCAATTGGTGTCCAACCCATTTGACTATATAATCCTCCCCCTATGTTTTCAGTCTGTAGATATAGTGTTTTGATATTCATTTTTTTGGCAACTCTAATTAGGTCTAAAATAATTTGCTGAGCTATTCCTTTACCTCGATGTTTCTTTGAAACATAAACCCCTCCCAACCAATGCGTTTTGTCTGGATAGATACTCATTTCATGATATTTAAGCTGAGCTGCCCCTAAAAGTTCGCCTTCATCAATAGCTAACATTATTAGCGGTATTTTACCCTTATTCAGATATGCTTGAAGGTTCTCAATTTCCTTATCCAGAGTCATCTCTTTATTTAAGTACCCCCATTCTTCATAATACCATTTGGCAATAATTGGCAATAGGTTTTTATTATCAGCTAAATGTTCAATTTTCATTTTATTAGTTATTAGGCTACTTTTTCATTTATGCTTCATGTAGTTGACATGGCGACCTAAAGGTAGACATGGACATCGATATGGCTGCCTTTTATCAAAAAGGAGAAATATACATGTGCTAATTAAAAATAGATTCTTTTGAATTTGATAGTTTTAGGCGACGAAAAAATATAATATGATACACGAATTCAAAACATTGAGTTATAAAGGACAAGTGGTTTTTGAGAAAGTAATCATAACAAATCCTAAACGTGCTTTGAAGCCATTTCATGAAAAAGAGGCTTGTTTTGTATTTGTCAATAAAGGTAATTTTTCCGTAAGGACACCAGACCAATTTATCTCGCTTAAAAAGGGGAAAGGGCTACTCGCAAAATGTTTCAATTTCTTTATTGAATCTACCAAGTTGCAAAGAACGAGTGATGAAAATTTGGAAATGATTGGAGTGCTTCTTTTCCCGGAAATGGTAGAAGAAATTTTCCATTTTGACCTCTCCAACTCTAAGCACACGGTGAATTATAATGTGAAACAAATTCAGATAGATAAATTACTGCATGGCTTTATGGAAAGTATTGATGTGTTGCTCGACCATCCTGAACTTGCAGATGAAGCGATGGTTAAAACCAAATTAATTGAATTCATTTTGCTCATCAGCAAGACTCAAAATGCAAACTCTCATTTTGATTTTTTATCCGCCATGTTCAGAAAAAATGCAACGGAATTCAGGGATACGGTGAAAAATAACTTATTCTCGAATCTCTCTGTTGATGAATTTGCTCAATTGTGTGGTTTGAGTGTTTCCTCATTTAAAAGAAAGTTTACTGAAGTATATAATGAAAGCCCCAAGAAATACGTGGCAAAAATGAAATTGCTCAAAGCTTCTAAGTTACTGACCTCCGATAACAATAGAATTTCTGATATTGCATACGACTGCGGATACGAAACCATATCCACCTTTAATCGCTCTTTTAAAACACATTTCGGTAAATCACCATCAGAATACCGGTTGAACCATATCGCATAGTTTTTGGACTAAACTGCAAATACTATTAAGTAAATAGCTCGCATCTTTGGGATTGTAAAAAGAATCATAACAGGAATAAGATATGATTTAATTGTGTCCACTTACTCATAAAAATGATATGACAATAATCTCTAGAGAAATCGAAATTAACGCATCAAAAGAAGATGTATGGAATGCAATTGCAAAATTTGGTGATATCTGCCATGCAAGCCCAGGTATATTGAAATCTCATGTTACTTCTGCACAACAAGAAGGGGTTGGAGCAACTCGCCATTGCGATTTTGCTATGATGGGAGCAAGTGCTGAAGAAAAAGTAATAGAATGGAATGAAGGAGAGTCAATAAAAATCGAAGTGTATGAACTAAAGAAAATGCCCGGAATTGATACTATGTCAGCAGATTTTAAAGTTCGCCAAGAGGACGGCAAAACAATTTTAAGAGCTGATCTTGAATACTCTATGAAAAATTTCTTTTTTGGCATTATGAATGTTATGATGATGAAAAGAATGAATATAAAGCAATGGAATACCGTTTTAGCGGGGCATAAGAAGTACATTGAAACTAGTGAAATAGTAACTCAAAAAACAGTCTTGGAGCTGGATAAAGTAGTTGTGCTAAATTGATAGTTGATAGTTGATAGTTGATAGTTAATAGTTAATAAAAAATATGAAAAATTCAAAAGTATTAAAAACCATCTTATTTCTTTCAGGTCTCCTTTTGATTGCAGTTGGAACAGCAATTTTATTAACCCCAGTTGCTTTTACAGCAAGAAATGGTATTGACTTAGGAGGAAATATTAGCCTCTTAAATGATATAAGAGGCAACGGTGGGGTCTTGTTAGGTAGTGGAGTACTAATAATGCTTGGAGCCTTTATCCATAAGTTATCTTTTACCTCAATTATGGTTTCTATTGTTGTTTATCTTTCTTTTGGTATGGCAAGAGTCCTTAGTATTATATTAGATGGCATGCCTGCGGACGGACTAGTAAAAGCAACAAGTGTTGAAATTATTTTTGGACTGGTATGTGTTTTTGCTTTTTTAAAATATAGAGAAAAAGGTTAATTGTAACAATGAAGTGATTTATAGAGGTGCATTCATCCAGGTTCAAACCACAAATAAAAACTGCAAATAACTAACTGAAGTTTCGCATGATTTACAACAGTTGTTGAAGACACTAAATAAAAAAAAGCATAGCAGTGCCGCTAAACTGTGGGTGGCGGGGGCTGCCCTCGCTGTAGAGCCATTTTAGCGGCTTGATTCTTTTGTTTCGTTTTCTCATCAAGGAGAAAATGAAAGCCAGTCGCGGCGAGCGACAATATTAGTTTAAAAGTATATACTTCATTATTAATAAGAATTCAATATTATCCATAATATTCTATATGTCAATTTTTTACGAAAAAAAATATTAAAATCAAATATTAGCATTTTTGACCCTGAAAAATTCTTTAATGAAATGCAAGGTAAACCATTAAAAAACAACCTTTTATGAAATCATATGCAATATTTATAAATGTATAGTTAACTGTATATCAATAATATATTTACTGCGAAACTTTAATAAGTAATAAAATATCATGTCAAAGGAAAAAACATTTTTAGTCATTAATGCTATTCCTAACATGAAGGAAATGGAAAGTTTTCAATTATACCTTTCTAAAATTGTTCCTATCTTTTTAATCCATTTCATCAGTCGTTTTTGAATTTCCAAGTGCCCAAGCCATTAAAAATATGATAGCAAGTGAAGAATTCAATGCGTTAAATGAACTTCGCAGGAAAGCTTATGTGCAAGATGTTGATTTGATGATTTGCCTGACATTGTAATACAAAGGAATGTATGTATCGTACTGCACAATAAAGTTGTAAAAACATTACCTACGAATAGTTAATTCATGTCACTTGGAAGAACTCAAGAAATGTTTCTGCGTCCATGCATCCAACTACTCGTAAACAAAGAGGGCAGCAAACCTGAATGCCTCTACTTTTTATGTAACCAACTTCCAATATGTTTGGTAACAAAAGGCATAACAGGATATACCATCAAAGTAGCTACAATGAGCACAGTAAAGAAAATAGCAATTTGTGGTTTTAATAAATGCATCGGGAAAAATAAATTCAAAAACAAATCAGCTCCCAATATCAAAGGATAGACGGTGAATATGGTTACCAAAACTTGTTTCCAAAAGAGTGGTCTTTGGTTCTTAGCTTTTTCTTTAGACATATTATACCACAATTCCATGCCTTGAAGATATTGAACATTTGTTTTCGAATGTATAAACTCAGAGACCAATTCCAATCTGTCTTTTAAGAAATCAGATTGCTCCCATTTGAGCAAATTATCAAACTGATCAAATCTAAAAATTATATGATAATCTAAATATTCCTTATCTAATGGAAATTTGGGTAAACTAACTTCTAATCCTAAAAAACCTTGAAATGTAGCTAATCTTTCATGAACTGATTTTAGCCATTCCTCATATTCCTTTAAGTAAGATTTTTTTACTTGGTCATTGACAATGGCGGTTACTGATTTCTGGTCAATTTGATTCATCATTTAGTGTTATTTAATCAATGCTGGGTTTCCCATCTTCCCAGCCTGATAGTCTTTAATACATTGTTGAATTTGTTCTTCGGTATTCATCACAAAGGGACCATATGATACAATTGGGTCATCAAGTGGTTGACCACCCAACAATAAATATTCAGAACTAGAAGGGCTGAAAACCTCAATTTCACTTTTGTTTCTTTCAAAAAGAGCCAGTTGATTCTTTTTGAGTTGGACTTGCCCTTTTAATTCTAGTGAACCGTTTATTACGTATATGAAAGCATTGTGAGACTGTTCCACATCAAAGTTGAGTTTACTGTTTCCGTTCATTTTGACATCATAGTAGAAGGCTGGCGTAAGTGTCTCGGCACTTGATCTTTTACCTTCATATTCCCCTAAGATAACTTTCACGGAATATGCTGACGTGGAAACTATTGGCAGGTCTTTTTCACTATGAATAAAAGTGTTTGGGTTAACATATTTATGTTTAGCTGGAAGATTCAACCAAATTTGAAACCCATGATACATTCCTCCATTTTGATATAAATGTTGGCCTGTTTCTTCCATGTGTATGGCTCCTCTGCCAGAGTTGAACATCATAAATTCTCCTTGATTTATTTGTAGGTCATAATCCAGGTTGTCTTTATGATGTCCGCTCCCTGAAATGAAATAGGAGGTTGGGACAACACCTGCATGTGGGTGTGCCTCCACACCTAGAGGTTTAGCTCCTGCATTTACAGATACTTCACCGAATTCATCAAAAAGAACAAACGGAGAAATATAGTCTTTGGCTCCTCCGGGAAAAGCGCGGATGATGGGTAAAGAACCTACCATTGTTTTATTAGGGTCAATAACTTGTAATACATTTCTGGAACGGTCACCAACAATTAAACCGCAAGAATTGAATACTTGAGTAGTAGGCACTACAAGTGTAGCTCCTAATATAGCTGACCTGTTTAAAAATTCTCTTCTTTTCATTTTGAGGATTTTAAAAGACAAAACAGCATTAAAAATTAATTTATTACTGTTTTCTCTTATTGCAGAAAAGCAAACTTTTAACTTTTAGAATTTCTGTTACTATCTGTCAGAAACCCTTTGGTAATCCACTTTTGTCGGGGATGCTAAAACAAAAAGCTCGCTGTCTTCTAAAGCCACTATACTTACCTTATCTAAGTTCGTAATTTTCGTGAAGGAATCTTTCACCATCTGATTTCCTTCAATTTCTAATACCCCATTCATTAAATAAATAGAATGAATTCTGTCCTTGTTAAGTGATAATGAATGATTACCTTCTGGTAGTTTGTACCGCCTAGCAGAAATATCCGGAGCATCAGTTTGGATGGGTGCGCCTTCTCCAGCATAGTTCATAACTTCCATTCCGTTTTCTTTTTCCCAATGAAAAGCATCAGCTTGAAAATCTTTATAATAGGCATCTTTGGTTAGAGATTTACTAAAATCAGGATCAAACCAAATTTGAAATGCCCGTGAACCTTTGATATACTTTTCGGAATGTTGTACACCACTCCCTGCTTGAATGAGTTGCACTCCGCCCGCCGGTAGAGGCGTCCATTTATTAGTAGCAGTATCATAATGCTCTAATCCCCCTTCAAATATAAAAGTTAGAATCTCAATTCCCTCATGAGGGTGCATTGGGAAAGTTCCTTCTTCAGGCGCTTCTACATGTGCCCAATAAATAAGATTTGAATACAGGGGTTCACCTGCTAAAGGCTTGTTCTCGTGGAGACGTCCTCCAAAAATCTCAACACTATGTTGAGATTCTCTTGGCTTGATATTTAGTTTCATTAGGCTTCTTGTTTTTGAGTGGCTAAAAAACTTTCATAAACCAATCCATAGGAAGTATGTTCGCTTAGTACTCCAGCTAGTGGATAGGCTTTATCGCTTCTCCAATCATGCATCATTTCTGCCAATGCAGATGCCCATGTAGAAACTTTTACTCCAGCTTGAGCTAAACGATGAATAGTCACCTCTTGTACCAACTTATTCCAAGTACCTGATGCATCTATAATAGCATAGGGGTCATAACCGTCTGCAACAGCAGATATAGCCGGAAACATCAAACAAACGTCTGTTACAATCCCTGCCATTATAACTTTTTTACGACCTGTTTTTTCAATGGCAGCTTTGAAATCTGGATTATCCCAAGCATTTATTTCTCCTGGTCTTCTGATGTATTCTGCTTCAGGAACTATGTCGAGCAACTCTTGGAGGAAAGGACCATTTGGACCATCAGGCATACTTGAGGTAACAATCACAGGAATGTCGGCAGCCTTTGCCATTTTTACCAATGCTTTCATATTGGTTCGTAATAAATCTGGTTCGATGTCACGAACACTTGCTAATAATCCAGTTTGGTGGTCAATAAGAACTAAAACACTATTGTCCACAGTTAGAAATTCTGAAAATCTTGATTTACTCATTTTATACTCTTTTTAATTAAAAAAAATGATAGTACAAAGATGAAGTGAATACCAGAATTAAGAAATACTCATTCTACGTATAAAATATTCAATTTCACGGTAATTTGGATAAAATAACGTGTTTATCAAGTGATTTTAGCATTAAATGACTTACAGGATGATAGTAAAGATAGTGTGTGTGTAAAATAAAATGCACAAAAAAAATAAACACCTGAAATGCGGCTTGTCATCAAGGATCGCGTGTAGCAAGTGGAAGGATGGGCATGTTGAAACCATCCGAATTTTCGACCGTAGCGGACATACGCGTCAACTTAAGAATTTAATATATTTTATTATTCAATATATAAGTAACTGTATAACTGCTGTTTAAGTTTCGGGTAGTTATTTTTTATGTCGAAGACACAACTTTAAAAAGAGCATGGCATTGCCACTAAACTGTGGGGGACTGACTGAACTCGAAGAGTGACGACGATAGTCGACAAAGGAGGGAACGCGTTAGCGGTGGGCTGCCAACCCATCCTGCAATGCAGGTTTCTTCATTTATGAAGCTGTCGCTTCAAACTATCTACGATAGATCATTCAGTCACATTCGTAGCATAGCCTTTTTAGCGGCTTGATTCTTTTGTTTCGTTTTCTCATCAAGGAGAAAATGAAAGCCAGTCGCGGCGAGCGACAATAATCGTTTGAAAGTGTATAATCATTATTAACTTACAATCCGCAAAGGAAATGTATGATTAACACATATAAAATAATCATATATTAATATGTTAGGTTGACGCCTATGAGTAGCGGAGAAATCTACTGGATTAATATCGCTACTTTAAATTAGCAGATTTCTCCACTACGGTCGAAATTAAAGGTTTAAAAGCCTTATCGATTCCTCGACTTCGCTCGGAATGACAATGCTAAAAGTGCAAGGTTTTACACACACAGATAAGGTATCTATTTATTTAAGTTTCTAAATTTCAGAGGAGAAATGCTTTTATGCTTTTTAAAAAACCTTCCAAATAGAGTAGGATTCTCAAAGTTTAAAGCATGTGAAATTTCTTTAACGCTTTGATTGGAATAGACCAATAAATATTCAGCTTCATGAATAATGCGTTCATGAATATGAAATAAAGCAGAATGGTTGGTAAGTGTTTTTATAGTTTCGCTCAAATGCTTTGAAGTGATATGCATTAATTGAGCATATTCATTCACCGTTTTTTTCTCCAGAAAGTTTTGTTCTATCAAGCTTTTAAATGTGATGAAGATTTCATGCCGACGAGTCAATTTTTCAATTCGGAGATCATTGTGAAATAATTTCCGTTTGATTAAAAACAATAAATTTACAATTTGATTAGCTACAAGTTGATTGTGATATTTCTTTTTTTGAATGAGTTCTAAATTAATTTGCTCAAAAGCTGTCATCCATGTTGAAAACTCTTGAGCATTAAGATTCATTTTCGGATTGCAATCCGTATCAATTCTTAGTAGATTGTCCAGGATAAGTGGTGCAAAATTGAATTGAGCTAAAAAAGAATGTTCAAATAGCAGAATATAAATTTCGAAATCATTGGAGGTATTGCTAAAAGAGTGAATTTGTCCCGGTAAAATCACATGACAAGAGTTTGGCGTAATCTGAAAGCGGTGATGATTAATTCTACGATAGCTTTCTCCCTTGATACATAACACAATAATAAAGTGGTCGCAGCGAATTGGCACACCTTTGTTTCCTGCTCCATTATTAGAAAGTAAAACAATTTTATTGGCAACAAAATCAGGGTTATACAAATCCATTCCAAACGATGGAGCTGGCGCATGAATGCTTTTATACAGCTCCAAACTTTCAGTAATAGTGCGAAACGGAATAACTTTATATTGATTTTTCACGCTTCAAATATTTCATATTACACTCGTTGAGCAAAAGTTTTGTTGAAATAAATAACCGACCAAATAAGCATAATTGGGGCAAGGACAAGTCCAGCCAAGTTTTCGCTGACCACAAATTGTCCATAGCAAATCTCGGAGATGGTATATATTAATTCTATCACCCAACTCCACATAGAAACGATGAATGCCCCTTTTTCGTTGATATATAATCCTCCATATAACCTTGCCAAACCAAGTGCTAAAAATAAAATTCCAACAAGCCTTGGATAAGTATTCTCAACACTCTCTATGTTGAACTGTGGTAAGAAGGTCAATAGTAATTCGGGGTTGACTTGTGACATCAAAAATATCAAGGCATCAACAACGAAAAAAAAGATTAATGCATACTTCAAATATTTCACAATACTTAGGTCTTTGATTTTGATTCAAAAAAAACTCAATCAATATGTAATATAGAATAAAATCAAGGAATGGAACAAAGGCAAATCGTTAAAAAGTGAAGTGTATGAACTAAAGAAAGTGCCCGGTATTGATACTATAATAACAGATTTTAAAGTTCGACAGGAAGGTGAAGAATTCAACGCGAAAAGTGAACTTCACAAGAAAGCTTATGTACAAGATGTTGATTTGATGATTTGTCAGGCATTGTAATAAAAGTGTTACATTGTTTTCACCATTACTATTTAAAAGTAAATAATGAACGCAAAAACAATTTCAGCCGACTTTCCTTTTGAATCCAAGTATATTGAGGTGCACGGTTCAAAAATGCACTATATAGATGAAGGTTCTGGTGACCCAATCCTCTTCTTACACGGAAATCCAACGTCTTCCTATTTGTGGCGCAATATCATCCCTTATCTTGTACCACATGGGAGATGCATTGCCCCCGACTTGATAGGCATGGGTAAATCAGATAAACCAGATCTGAAATACAATTTCTTCGACCATTCAAAATATGTGGAAGGGTTCATTGAAAAATTGGGTTTGACAAATATTACCGTAGTCCTTCATGATTGGGGATCTGGTCTTGGATTCCATTATGCTATGAGGCATGAGAACAACATTAAAGGAATTGCTTTTATGGAAGCATTGATGAAGCCAATGAAATGGAAGGATATGCCAAAGAGTGAAAAAATGGGGTTCAAGCTATTTCGTACAACAGGTATTGGCTGGGTGATGCTTAGTGTTATGAATATGTTTCTCACTCAACTTTTGCCTCGAATGATTGTCCGAAAATTATCTACTGAAGAAATGGATAATTATCTGGCTCCCTTCAGTACAATTAAAAGTCGCAAAGCAGTACGTCAATGGCCTCGTGAAATCCCTTTAGATGGTCAACCGTCAGACGTACACGAAATGATGTCGAATTACAGCCAAAAATTACAAGAATCCGAGTTACCAAAAATACTATTCTTTGCAAGGCCCAGAGCTATCATTAATTCTAAAGTAGTGGATTGGTGCAAGCAAAACCTTAAAAATCTAAAAGCAGTAGATATTGGCAAGGGATTACATTACATACAAGAAGACAACCCACATCTGATTGGTGAGGAATTAGCAAAATGGTATTTGGGATTAAGAGGTTAGCTATTGTTTCTGTTGTGTTGTTTTGTAAATAAAAAAATCTTGGTGGTTCTGTAGGGATTAATTTACATACTGTGTATCAGTATTTTATAGTTTTACTGAAATATAATTTCAATTTTAACATTTCTGATAACTAATGTGACTAACATTGTGAAGGTCATGATTGTCATATGGCTTGGTGGAGCAAGTTATTTTCTTCTTCTTTTTTAATTGCATTTTGAGACGACTAAAATAATTAATCCAGTTATGAAAGCTATTGTAAGTCCCCGATTCCATAGATATAAATTTACGATTTCTGCATGTTGAATAACTTCTTCACGCATAATATATAATAACTTCTCAAATGGGGTATTTGTCTCCTCCTTTTTCAGTTCTAACTTAATATATGATGTACTCTCGCCATGATTTCCAGATGTATGAACTTTTACATTAGCTTCAATCCTGTAATGATAATCATTTGATTCAGGATTTGCATAAACTGTAACTCTCCGCTTATCAGTTGAATATCTTCTTAATAGTAATTGTTTTTTTCTTAGAATAGAATAATGGTTGCAATCTTCCAATTTTAATGAAAGTCCAATTCGTCTTAATCTACCTGTTGGGTAAAAATTATAGAATTTCTCAAACTCAAATTTTAGTTTATTCAATAAGCTGAGTTCGCTATCTATAATCCTTTGTTCTTTTAATAGGTTTTTTTGCCTTACCTCTTCGACTTTAGCATCCCTTCTCTTTTTCTCTTCAGTTATGAGTTTATGTCTTACTTCTTCCGCATCAGCTTCTTGAGCTTTTATTATTTTTCTTTTTTCAAACCATTTATTTACATCATCCTTTGCCATAGTAATTTGTTTTTAAATTGGCACAACGGAGTATTTAATTCTATGTAGGAGATAGCCTATAGGGTAATACAGAATGTGAGCTCTAGTATTAAATTTCCATTTTCTAACAGCAGCAATATCAGTTTCATCACTGTTGTTTGTTAATCTTGCTATTTGTCTTTTTCTTTTCATGATATCCTTTTTGCATTAGAGCTAACACCAATATCCCCTTTCCTAACCTAAATTATGGCACGGTCAATTCTAAAATATCTTCAAACTAACTTATATTTTGATCTTATCCGATGTTAATCTTATCCAGTACTAATATAATTAATTTATCTAGCTAAATCACAAAAATAGCAATTCAAAAACTAAGGTATATGATCAAACCATCAAACTAGCCACAAAGCAATCAAGGCAGATATCGAAGTTGACCAATACCATTAAAGCTTACCGAAAATCTGAATTAAATGTCAAAGAGGCAGCTGTATTTCTTAGAGTAAGTCCTAAAACCATTCATAATTATATATCTCTTGGTAATCTAGAGGGATACAAAAGAGGCAAATTCAGATATATCATGATTGGTGAGCTTGAGGATTATAAATATGAGGTCAAAAAAAGGTTAGTGAATATTTCTATACTTTATACGTTTTGAATTTAAGCTTAAGCCTTATAAATCCTTCATTGCATTCAAAAATAGATTAAATATGTCATCATAAGAATATTTAAATCATTCATCTTCTTCAATTAATCCTTTTAGCAATGCTTGCATTGCTTTTGCTCCACCTCTTAATCTGTTATCTTCATCATTTTCCTCGAAAACTCCTTTCCCCTCTGCACTTTTTGTTATTCGCAATCCATTCTCAATTAAATCTTTAGCCATATTATATGTTTCTGGGAACTCTTCTTTATTCCTCTCTAGAAAAGCAAAAGTTGCTAGAATGAAACCTCTATTCTCTCCTGCAAATGGAGAACTTGGATAACTGTCTAATAATTTTGAAGCTCTAGTTTCTATTGATTTTAATTTCAAATTTTCAGTGTTTATCTTACTCGTACAAATTATGGATAAGCTTACTACCCCAACAAGTAGGAAAGTATAAATTGCATGAATCCACCTTGCTTCCTTTATTTTAAAACTAATTATTAGTGAGATAATTGAAGCTATGCTTGCTATGATAGATATTAATAAATATGGATTCATCTAATCTTCTATTTTATTGTGCCATAACGGGTGTGGCCTCTTTATGATGTAAAAAAAAGGATTAACTTACCGAAGCAAGAGCCAATTAAGACCTGAGAGATAAAATGAGCCATTTTGTTAAATAAAAAAATGGATAATCATGTCATTAGAAGTGA
>Ga0256847_1000173_pt1 | contig 44630 bp, 36 predicted proteins | sample TeddybearmetaG_FD_189099 | JGI IMG/M metagenome (GOLD analysis project Ga0256847, IMG submission 189099) | Hydrothermal vent microbial communities from East Pacific Rise, Pacific Ocean - Teddybear | ecosystem: Environmental > Aquatic > Marine > Hydrothermal vents | place: Pacific Ocean: East...
TCAACACATCATGCAAATGCCGTTGGACTTTAATCAGCGGTGCCGTGGTATCGCCCAGGGGATACCCTAAAAAATAAATGCTGATAATGGGTAAAGGTTTGCGTTCGTGTACAGCCGTTCGGCTGGCATATTGAGCGCCCAAATAACGCCGAAACCGCATGATATCCGTTGCAAACTTGGCTTTTTGGATTTCAATCAGAATCTGTTTGGGGCCATCTGCGGTTTTAATCGTCGCAGAAAAATCTAATCGATAGATGGTCAGGCTGGGTTTATCTAGTCGGCTGGTGTGCTCTTGGGGGAAAAAAGTCAGTTCGGTGATGTCACAGTCAATGATGGTGCCAATCACCAATTTGGCGATTTTGCTGTCTTCCATCAAGTATTTGAAGACGATGTCATAAATGGGGTTGGCAATGTGCATAGGCGGGTTAAAACATATTTGATGGAAGAGGGGAGGCTAACACTATGGTAGGGGTTTTATTGGGTTGACGCAAAAGGTTTTGCGGCGGCCTAAAACCAAAACGACCGTGATCACAATCACACTTATCATTCGAAATTTCAAACAATGTGTGATGCCGCTCACAGAAAATATGTCGTGATCGAAAAACCGTGACTATCATCACATCGGGAACAGGTTGGCCTGATATGATTACATTAACAAATAACAAAACGTCATATCCAAAGGGGAACACATCATGATCGAGCAAACATTGAATAACATTCTAGACTTTAAATACAGCGTGCATATTATGACTGCAATGTCTGGCCTGTTAACTGCTACACTGATTTTACATTTGGATCAGAGCCTTCAATTGTTGCCAAATCTGATTTGAGGCTAAAATCACACAGTGGGCATCATCATGAAACACAGTTTATGTTTTCTACTCTTGTTGGCCACGCTCCCTTTAAGTTGTCCGCTTGCCTTATCGTCACCACTGAAGTCAGATGAGGAAGTCATCTTATTTTCCTCTTATGGCATACGACAGGATCATCAGGCTTGGCAAGTACGATTACATGCTTGGGTATTTGAGCCTGAAACAACGCATTTTTTTACCCGACAGTTGGTTAAACAACTCGCACGAATACTGGGTATTTCGCCACAATCCCCAGAGCACATACGCTTTCAGCGTAGAGTCCGGCTTTTTTTAGTGGATAATGAGCGCAATAAATTTTTCTCCATTGAAACACCCCGGCAGATTTTTCAGCTTGGCCCAAGCAAAGCCAATGGGCATATTCTTCAGGTTTTATTCTTACCCATACAGAGCCCTGAGTGGGTGACATTTAGACTCACCGAAAGACCACACACAACAACCCGCATTGAACTGATTTCGCCCGTTGGGGTTTCTGTTATTTCTGATATTGATGACACCATCAAGGTCAGTCAGGTGACGGATAAACAAGCATTGATGCGGAATACGTTTCTGAACGCGGCACAAGCGGTGCCCGGTATGGCGCAGGTTTATCAGCAATGGCAGCAACGCGGCGTTTCATTTCATTATTTGTCTGCCTCACCTTGGCCGCTTTATACGGTGTTACAAAATTTTTTACAGCATCATGGTTTTCCAGAAGGTAGCATTCAGTTACGTGATTTTCGATTTAAAGATCGCTCTTTAATGGCATTATTTAAAAGCTCACGCCAGTATAAACAAGCACACATCGAACAAATCTTATTGGATTTTCCCGGCCGGACTTTTATCCTTGTGGGTGACTCTGGCGAGGTCGACCCTGAAATTTATGCGGACATTGCCCTGCGCTATCCACACCAGATCCAGCAGATTTACATCCGTAATGTGACGCACCAACCGTTGCTGTATTATCAAGCTATTTTTGCCGGTTTACCCAACACTCGCTGGCATGTTTTTACCAACCCAGCGAGTTTATCGTTGCTTGTTACGCTTTCAAATAATTAATCAAACCGACGGTTGAGCCATCATGTGCTTTCACCGCATTACCTGGCTCCAATTCATCCAAAACAACCTTCGCCAACTGCTTGCCCAATTCAACCCCCCATTGGTCAAAAGAATTGATGTTCCAAATGATGCCTTGTACAAAAATTTTGTGCTCATATAACGCAATCAAGCTGCCCAAGGTTTTGGGCGTCACTTTGGGTAGAATAATGGAGTTTGTCGGCCGGTTACCGGTGAATTGTTTGTGCTGTGCCAGCATATCCAATTGCGCTCCGCTCACACCGGCGGCTTCTAGCTCTGTCCTGGCTTCTGCTTCTGTTTTGCCTTTCATTAACGCTTCTGTTTGTGCCACAAAATTAGACAACAAAATCTGATGGTGTTTACCTGATGGATTATGTGATGTTTTGGGGACGATAAAATCACACGGTATAACACGCGTGCCTTGATGAATTAATTGATAAAAAGCGTGCTGGCCATTGGTGCCCGGTTCACCCCAAATAATCGGCCCAGTGTCATGGTCAACAAATTCATTGTCCCGATTCACGCCTTTGCCATTACTTTCCATATCCCCTTGTTGGAAATACGCGGGGAAGCGGTGTAAATATTGGTCATAAGGTAAGATAGAAAGGCTTTGCGCACCAAAAAAATTACTGTACCAAACCCCCAACATACCCATAATGACCGGTAAATTGTCTTTTAACGGGGTATCGATAAAATGGTTATCCATCTCATGCGCACCGGCTAACAAATCAACATAGTTGTCCATGCCGATGTACAGCGCAATGGGCAATCCAATGGCTGACCATAACGAATAACGGCCACCGACCCAATCCCAAAATTCGAACATGTTTTTTTCATCAATGCCAAACGCTTTGACTGCCTCTGTATTGGTGGATAAAGCCACAAAATGCTTTGCAATGTGCGCTTTATCATTTGCCGTGTGTAAAAACCATGCCCTTGCGCTCTCTGCATTGGTGATGGTCTCTTGCGTGGTGAACGTTTTAGACGCAATAATGAACATCGTCGTTTCTGGCGTACAGGCTTTTAATGTTTCTGTAATGTCGGTGCCATCAACGTTTGAGACAAAATGTACGTTCAAACGCTCATGACCATAAGGTTTTAACGCTTCCGTTGCCATATATGGCCCCAGATCAGAGCCTCCAATACCAATATTGACGATATCGGTAATCGGCAGCCCAGTGTAACCTTTCCAGTCACCACTACGGACTTCATCCGTAAAGGTTTTGATGTGGTCTAACACCGCATTCACCCCCGGCATGACATCTTCGCCATCGACTTCAATCTTACGGTTACTGCGGTTGCGTAAGGCCACATGTAGCACTGCACGTTGTTCCGTCAGATTAATTTTTTCGCCGTTAAACATGCGCTTGGCCCAGCCCATCACATCTTGTTGCTCGGCCAGTGTAAACAGTAAATCCAAGGTCTCTTGGGTTATCCGGTTTTTCGAGTAATCCAGGAAAATATCACAGGCTTGCCCTGAAAATTGCTCAAACCGATGACTGTCATCAGCGAACAAATCTCGCATTTGCACGGTTTTCATGCTGTCGTAATGTGTATTCAGCGCAGCCCAGGCTGCAGAGTCGGTTAGTTTTGTCATTGTATTACCTGTGAGTTTGTATTTGTCATCAACATTTAAGTGTATTTCATATCCGCATAAGGTCAAAAATAATCACAAGGGTACTGGGGTAAGCTTCCAAATATCGGCATTATATTCTTGCATGGTTCGATCCGTCGAAAAGCGCCCACTGTTGGCCGTATTTAAAATACTCATGCGTGTCCATCGATCCGTATCCCGATAGGCTTCGGCCACTTGTGTTTGTGCATCAATAAAGCTGCGGAAATCGGCAGCGGTTAACCAAGGATCATCTGGGCTGGTAATCGCGTCAATAATCGGCTGGAATAAACCGGACTCAAATTGATTAAAATGGCCGCATTGTAATAGATTCATGACTTCTTGAAAGTCGCTGTCAGCTTGAATAATATCCCACGGTCGATAGTCACAGCGTGCGTCACTGACTTGTTCCGCCGTCAGCCCGAATAAGAAGAAATTATCATCCCCAACTTCCTCTCGAATCTCGATATTAGCGCCATCTAGGGTGCCAATCGTAATCGCCCCATTCATCATAAATTTCATATTACCAGTGCCAGATGCTTCTTTACCCGCCGTTGAAATTTGTTCTGAAAGATCCGCACCAGGACAAATGATTTCCATCGCAGAGACTCGATAATTCGGAAAAAAGGCCACTTTTAGCAAATCCCCCACGGCGGGGTCATTGTTCACCACTTGTGCCACATTATTCACCAACTTGATGATGCGTTTTGCAATCGCATAACCCGGTGCGGCTTTACCACCAATCAAAACACATCGGTTCGTCCAGTTCGCTGTATCACCTCGTTTAATGCGGTTGTATAAATGAATGACATGCAGCACATTCAAAAGTTGGCGTTTATATTCGTGAATGCGTTTGACTTGTATATCGAATAACGCTTCCGGTTTAAACGTCACCCCACAATCACGCTGCACCAAGTCGGCTAAGCGCTTTTTATTCTCTAGTTTGACGTTTTGCCAATGTGCACAAAAAGCCGGCTCATTGAGCTTGGCTGATAATTGATGTAACTGAGACAAATCCGTTATCCACCCATCTCCGATGGTCTTCGTAATCAAGGTATTTAACCCCGGATTACACAAGCTCAACCAGCGGCGTTGCGTCACACCGTTGGTTTTATTATTAAATTTATCCGGTGTCAGCGCATAAAAATCTTGGAATAAGCCTTCAATCAGCAGTTTTGAGTGTAATGCAGCCACGCCATTCACGGAAAAACTGCCAACAATGGCCAAATGCGCCATACGCACCATCGGCACATCGCCTTCTTCTATGATCGATAAACGGCGTTGACGCTCTGTATCGCCGGGCCAATGTTGTGCGACTTCCGCTAAGAAACGGGCATTAATTTCAAAAATAATTTCTAATAGACGGGGCAGTAATTTCTGGAATAAATGCACGGGCCACTTTTCTAACGCTTCTGGCAATAAAGTATGGTTGGTATAAGCCATACATCCGGTCACGATCTTCCAGGCAGCATCCCAGTCGACTTGATGTTCATCAACCAACAAACGCATGAGCTCAGCCACTGCAACACTGGGGTGTGTGTCATTCAGTTGAAAACAGTGTTGATCAACAAATTGATCAAAGTCGTTGACGTGTTGTGCTGTCCACTCCCGAAACACATCACTTAAACTCGCAGAGGCCAGAAAATATTGCTGGCGTAAGCGCAGCTCTTTGCCATTTTCACTTGCATCGTTTGGGTAAAGCACCATTGTAATGTGCTCTGCATGCGTTTTTGCAGCCACCGACTCGGTATAATCACCGGCATTAAATTCGTCCAGATTAAATTCATCGGTCGCGGTCGCATTCCATAAGCGCAATGTATTCACCGTGTTATTGTGGTAACCCGGCACTGGAATATCATACGGCACAGCCAGCACATCTTGATCAGACACCCAGTGCACGCGATGATGGCCTTGTTCATCTGAATAAACCTCGGTATACCCACCGAATTTAATTCGTTGTACAAATTCTGGGCGCTCTAACTCCCACGGATTCCCATCTCGTAACCAATGATCGGGTTCTTCTTTCTGGTGCCCATCATGAATTTCCTGGCGGAACATGCCATAGTCATAACGCAAGCCATATCCCATCACGGGTAATTGCAAGGTCGCACAGCTATCTAAGAAACAGGCGGCCAGTCGACCTAAGCCGCCATTGCCCAAACCGGCATCGTGCTCACTGTCGCGTAATTCTTCGTATTCAATGCCATAATCGTATAACGCCTGGCAAATGACATCAGTAATCCCCAAATTGAGCATGGCGTTACCCAATGCTCTTCCCATCAAAAATTCTAACGATAAATAACAGGTTCGGCGCACCGCTTGTGCTTCATAAACGTGACAGGTTTTTTTCCAACGCTCCATCAGGCGGTCGCGTATGGTATAGGCCAAAGCTTCATAGAGATAATGATTGCTGCAATGATTCTTATCACGCCCAAGCGTGCGATTAAAATAGCGTCGAAAATCGTCACTGATGGTGTGCTGATCCATCGCGAGAGGGGGTAAGTCCGTGAGTTTTGGGTGGGGCAGGGCATTCGTATTTTTTGGCATGTGATCAACTCATAGTCAAGGGCGTTTATGCTTCTTGAGTATAGTTGACCTCCGGTGTAGACGCTGAAGAACGCGCCAGCCGTCTTTGTGGTAGACCACCGATAGATATCGGTGGTCTTAATCGTGGGTTAAGCCGCGATTGTTTGGCTGGATTGAATTTGAATTTTTTGCGGCTTCATGGTTTCAGGAATCTCCTGCATCAGTTCAATATGAAGCAATCCATTGTTCAAATGCGCCTTGGTTACTTTCACATGATCGGCTAGCTGGAATTTTCGCTCGAAGTTACGCCCAGCGATGCCTTGATACAAAAAGTTTTTGCTCGTTTCTTGCGGTTTTTGGCCGCTAACCGTAAGCATATTTTTTTCTAACTCGATCTCAACATCTTCAATATCAAAGCCTGCAATGGCCATGCTGATCCGATAATGGTCATCGGCCAACAACTCGATATTATAAGGCGGATAACTGGGTTGATTCACCTCACGGCGCATCGCGTTATCCATTAGCTGTGCAAGTCGATCAAATCCGATTGAAGACCGGTATAAAGGTGAAAAGTCTAGTGTATTCATTAACATATCCTCATTGAGCAATTGTTAGGTAATCATCATTTGATGCCACTATGGCCATCTAATCGCAGATCTTTAAAAAGCATCCGCTTGCTAATTAAGGTGGGGTTGCTAACGAAAAAAACAAGGGTAGATAACAAATAACCATATTAGTCTGTACTAAAAACTTTGATATCACAGTATCTTTATGTATACTGCCGCGACATTCGTTACTTGAACAGGAGTTAGAAGGAACTATGGCTGTCAAAAAGAAATCGTCTGCGAAAAAAGTGGCTGTGAAAAAGGCCGCGAAAAAGCCTGCTGCAAAAAAATCCACGGGCACAAAAGCCGCTAGCGCCAAAGCAGCCGCTGCCAAGAAACCCGCGAAAAAGAAAACCGGCCCAAAACTTAAAGCCATTACAGAAGCAATGACCAAATCTGAAGTGATTGCGGAAATTGCCGAGCTAGCCACACTCAGCAAAAAAGATGTGGGTACCGTGTTTGAAAAATTGGGCGAATTGATCGAGCGCAATATGATGAAACGTGGCGCAGGTGAGTTCACCATTCCTGATGCGGGCGTCAAAATTCGTCGAATACGTAAAGGCCCTTCTAAAGAGCGTAATGGGCACAATCCTTATTCTGGTGAGCCAATGGTTATTCCTGCGAAAAAAGCCAGAAATGTCGTTAAAACCAGCCCACTGAAGTTTTTGAAAGACGCTGTTTCCTAAAGGAATAGGTAACGGGTTAATCACACAAAAAAGCCGCTATCAGCGATAGCGGCTTTTTTGTGTGATTAACCAAAGCGGTGATTACCCTTCAGAGTCAATTTGCGCATCGGATAAGAAAGCATGAGCGTACTGTAAATAGACTTTATCCTGTACAAATAAATTCACCAAATCTTTATCAAAGTGCCCCTGATCATTCATTTTATCGATAATTCCGAGCGACTCGGTCAACGTTTTTGGCAATTTGTAAGGGCGATCAGCTGCGGTGAGCGCTTCAAACACATCCGCAATACACATAATGCGTGCACGCAGCGACATTTCCTCTTGTTTTAATCCATTCGGGTAACCCGCGCCATCGGCTCTTTCATGATGATTCCCGGCAATTTCAATCACGTTACTCAGATATTTGGGGTAGGGCAGTTTCTTTAACATATCCTGCGTCACCACAATATGGTGGTTAATGGTCAGGCGTTCTTCACTGGTTAACGTCCCTTTAGGCACACATAAGTTATGAATTTCATTTTCAGTGAGTAACTGCGCTGAATCCGACAGAAGCGTTTTGCCAATGTTTTTAACCCGTGTTTGCGCGTTTGGTGGCATGTATTCGCCACCAATGTTCGCCGTTTTCAGAAAATCCCGATCTTCATCGAGCTTTTGTAGCTCTGCGCTTAAGCCATCATCGCGCACTTCAAGGCCCGCTGCGCTAAGCTGCCGTTGTAATGAATCAATTTGCTTTTGACACTTCAGCAATTCAAAGCGGTGAGACACCGTTTCCATGCGGTCATAAATCGTTTCCAGCTTGGTGGATTTATCAATCACATGCTCGGGTGTCGTGACTTTGCCACAATCGTGTAACCAAGCGGCAATTTTGAGCTCATAAAAATCATCCTCAGAAAACGAAACATCCTGATAAACACCTTGATCACTGTCGTTCACCGCTTTGGCTAGCAGTAAAGCCAGCTCAGGCACACGAAAACAATGCTTGCTCGTATACGGCGATTTTTCATCAATCGCCGCCGCAATGACTTTAATAAAGGCTTCAAATAAATCTTTCTGATCCGCAATTAAGCGTTGGTTGGTCAGCGTAATGGCCGCTTGAGACGCGAGTGATTCAGCAATCAACTGATTCTCTTCGGTAAACGTAATAATTTCGTTTCCAGTTTCACTCAAAGCATTGATCAACTGAAGCACCCCAATCACGGTATTTTCTTGGTCACATAACGGAATGGTGAGCATAGACTTGGTGCGATAATTCAGTTCTCGATCCACTTTTTTGCTGCCGGAGACATCAAACTTTCCGCCCGCATACACATCGTTAATATTAATGGTAATGTTGTTCAGCGCCGCATACACCACGGCCATATGTTCATTCGGCTCGCCATTGTCTGTATACAAGGGAATGGGGTCAGGTTTTTTTTGCAAAACATCATCCGGGTGAATGCCCAATGTTTTTGAATACATATAAGCAAATTCAGCTTCCTTATGATCATTAATGGTGTAAATCGTCCCCCCATCTGAATGGGTCAGATGCACCGCACCAAACAGAATTTGCTTAAGCAATTGCTTGGTATCTTTCTCCTTGGATAAGGCGATACCAATCAAATTAAGCTGCTGAAGCTGGTCAATCAGTTCTTGAACGCTGTGGGTGGTGGTGTTCATTGGATTTCATCCACTTTTAGATAAAGATCGTGCGTATCTTCTCGATGCGCGGTCCGGCGGCTCACAATGCCGCGCTGATGCTGCCTTTTCTCTTGTAAATCGCCGCCAAGTGTCACCCAAACACCCAGATGCGTTCGAACCACCGTATGTGCCTGTTGCATTTGAATACGATGGCCAAGCCGATTAACACGGGCTTTGTTCGGTGAAATATCAATAATCACCTCGTTCCCAATCGTATTGGCTTTCAGATAAAACCCCGTCAACACAGGCTTATAGCGAACGCCATTGACGACATTACCCCGGTAAGTTTCATAATACGTCGGCACGGGAATGGCTTCACCGACTTGAATCCAAGCTGGATGCCCTTCCAAAACACGGATATGTTGTGCACTATGATCAGTAGAGCGTGCCTGTGTATTGAGCACTTTGATATCAATATGCCCCCCTCGGTTACTCAGCTGTGCGTTGACTTGCAAAGCCCGCTCACGTTCTACTAAACGGCTATCCTGAGTCACAGAAACGCGCAACTGCCTGACCCGCGTATCGAACTTTTGAACAATGCTTTTGAGTGTGGCTAAATTAGCCGGCGTCGTGCGTATGATCAATTGATAACCGCTGCCACTGATGCTGCCTTCTGGCGCAACAAAAGGCTCAATCAGCGGTAGGATATCTTGGCTTTGGCGGTGTTTCAGGTCGATAAAAGATAGGCTTAGGTTTCCTGCGAAGGCGGCTTGCATAAACACAAGGCTGAGTAGAAACAACAGCCCGTGAAGAGTCTTGAGTGCAGAGGGCGTCATTATAACCTCACAAATGGATCAACATATTACCAGTTTAGCATAAGCATCCTGGCGCGCCCGCCGACCGCATCACTTTGCCTTAAGGCTGAGGACAGTAACCCCGCCTAAAAGTAACAAAAAACCAAACACTTGCTGAGGAATGCTGAGGCCTAAAAAAGTCCAGGTGACAGCGGCGCAATCCCCGCTGCCTTTTAATGTGGTTAAGATGATTTCACCCAGTGGCCAACTTTCCCACATAAAGTCAAAATCCGCCCCGCAACTGGGGACTTGGTCTGGCGGCAAACTTTGCAGCCAAATGTGTCGCCCAGCGACCCCCAAACCGATAACAATCCAGATGAAATTATACCCAGCATACACAAACTTTCCCCAAGCCGATGGGTTGTGTAATGCCGCGAGAAAAAAGCCCAGTGCAATGCAACTCATCACCGCTCGATCCAGCATACACAAGGGACAGGGGTCTAAACCTAAGGTTCTCTCCAAGTAAAAAACAGCAAATAATAAAGCCGTTATACACAAGCATAAACCGATAGCATTTATCAAACGTGCAGGCATTGCCTGATCTCCTAGGTGGTTAACTCAAGTCACTTCTTAGCATAAATTATCCGGGATGTCTTGACGGAATTTGAAACGCAAGCAATAGTTTAATAAGTCATACAGAATATGAACAACAAGGCGGGGCAAATGACCTCTCAAGACAAACAAAATGATTTTGCTGCCGTCCAATGCGACTGTGCAACCGAATCGGCGAAGATCCATCAGCAATTGGTTCAGAGCAAAAAAGCGCAGACCGACTTGCTGAATACCGTGCTGAGTAATCTGGAAGGCATTCCACCAGAAGAAAAAATCGAGATTATTACTGAGCTTAAAGATGAATTGGCGCAAGAAGAAGAAGCCTATGATGAAAAGCAGGAGATGCTAAAGGGTAAAATCCAACACGCCATTCAAGAGTTACAAGACCAAATTGTCCACCTCATTGGCGCACAAGCGGTTGACCAACGCGAACAAATCCGACAGTTATCACAAGACTTACTGAACGTTCAAGAAGGTCACTACCACGCTGTGGGGATTCTATTTCGCCGTTACGGCATCGCCTCAGACGACATTGAAATGCAAAACGAAGTGTTGCATTTCATCAATAGTATTGAGCGTGCCGAAAATACCTATCAATGTATTACCCAACTGCAAAATATCTCCGGCAGCATGGTCTCCCGTGAAGAATTGATTGATGGCATTTTACATGATGCCGAACAAGCGATCAGCCAAAAAGCGGTCATCCATAAAAGCTGGCGATTTAAATGGCAACAGTTTCGAATTCGCAACATCGAACGTTTGATTCACTGGTTATCAAAATTCCTACCGCAAGAGCATCGAGAAAAACCTAAGCGTTAATGTGCCGGTTAGACGAGCGCAATAGTTGTGAAGCTATCATAGGGAACGAGGGAACCTGTCGTTCTGATGTTAAGGGAGCGGAGGTACTGACACACGTCCAAAATAAATCGTGGGCCAACCAGTAATGGGAAGCGCTTTTGATTTATGCAAGCTTGGTCATTTGTGAGGGACATGAAGAGCTGTATGAGTCGAGAGGTTCAAGTACGGTTCTGTGAGAGGCTTGAGGCGAAGTTCTTCTTGCCTACTCGACCAAAAATTTGCAGTAAGACATATTTAGCCAGCCCGTTTTTTTTGCAAAAAAGCAAAAAATGGTCTGTCATTTTAAATTAGTGGAATATAGCTATCCTGACAAAGAAGCGTCAGGATGATCGGTAACAAAAGAAATGGTGTGTGCCACAGCTAGAAATCCAATAACGGATAGCGCTGTCAGTGGGATCATGAGTAGAATTGTAGGGGCATGTAAATGTAAAGTGTGCCATACTCAATAAAAAAGGTATTTGTGTACTTATTAAGTGGTCTTAGGTAATCTCGCGTAAAGAATCATGTAACAAATTAATTAACATCGACCCCAGAATGGGTGATAACTTAAAGTTAGTTGTCTGTTCATGCAGGCCGCCGTTTAGTCTAAGGTTCGTGCATGTTCACTCCGAGGTTGGGTTATCAACACGTTAGGAGAGTATTGATATGAGCAAACTAATTGGTCAAATTTCCATAGGTTGTGCTGTGAATTCTGCAATCATAAATGATGTGATGGCTAAAAAAATTGGAAGCTTCCACGATTCATGTGTAGATGTGCCAAAAAAACACAATATAGTTCCTCCTGTACCCGGTATGCCATGGCCCTTTCAAAATTCATCCTGGCAGGCATACAAACTATATTGTTTGATTGTTGTTCCCAAAGAGCTATATAAGCTATCTGGAGATGACCAATTTTATTTAGACTTGGTTAGTAAAAAAGTAATGAGAAACTTCACCATCAAAAAGCAAAGAAAACCTTTTGAAAAATCTGCTTTATATCATTTTAATTCATTGCGAAACTCCATATCACACCTTAATTACTCTATTGAGGAGGATGAATCTTTTATAATGTGGGATCATCCACCAAAAAAAGAAGAAGAAAAATTTTGGCATTGGCACATTGAAATCACAAAAGACAATATGGATTTATTTCTTGATGAAGTTAGTGACTATACTTTCAAGTTATACAACGAAATAAAGCAGAAGATTCGTGATCCAAATACATATGCCATACAAGTTGATAAGCACATTAAGATGGCAACCTAACGGATAAGGTTAGATTGTGATTCGAGCGCAGCGAGAAGCCACAATCTTAACCGTTTGTTGGATATCCGGCCGGGAATACTCAGAATTTGCATAGAAAATGCCTTTTTTCAACCTCTTACTTCAAGACCCAACATGATAATTAGATCCGCAAGGTAAGCAGACTTCGCTGCTATTGTGCCGACGATTATCGACAAGGCCTTCTATTCGTCGTTTTTAGTCTTTTTCAAAACGAATGCCCCCTCAGCTCAGAAAGCCGATTTCTTGAGCAGACCTATTGCCATTTTCGTTTACATGCTCAAGAATCCCAGGGATCTTGAACTTTCCTGGGAGGCGTGTGGTGGTATCCAATTTACTGACCATGCAGCAACCGGTATAGAGATGGAGTTATAAAATTACTTGAATTTCTGGAAGGTAATCATGAATTACACACCTATAGAAAAAATGCCTCCTCAAGATGAAATCTTGAATCTCCATTCAACTGAATTAGCATCACTCAGCACACTTTGGCTTGAGAAAAAAATAGAACTCGAAAACTCAGGGGAATACCAGGAATTCATCAAAAAAATGCAACGAGAGTGGGCCATTGAAACCGGCATTATTGAAAGGCTCTACACGTGGGATAGAGGCGTAACGGAAGTGCTTATTGAACAGGGTGTGGATTCTTCAATCATTAATCATCGTGGCGGAGTAGGTCGAGACGAAGCAGAAAGAATTTCAAAATTAATTAATTCACAAGAAAATATTGTTGAAGGCCTGTTTTCATTTGTAAAAGGCGAACAACCTTTTTCTGAACATTACATAAGATCAATGCATGCGCAATTTACTGCTCATCAAGATTGTACCGAAGCGGTTACTGCGGATGGAAATTTAATCAAAATTCCTTTACTTAAAGGAGAATACAAAAAGCAGGCAAACAATCCAAGAAGACCCGATGGAGAATTCCACGAGTATTGCCCCCCTGAATTCGTAACTGATGAAATGCAGAAGTTAGTTAGAATATATGTTGAACATGAAAAGAAAACGCCACCAGAAGTATTGTCGGCATGGGTTCATCATCGGTTCACACAAATTCACCCTTTCCAAGATGGTAATGGCAGAATTGCAAGAGCCATTGCTTCATTAGTGTTTTTAAGGCAAGGATTATTTCCCCTCGTCGTTAGAGAATCAGATAGAAAGGATTATATTGAAGCGTTAGAAAATGCGGACAACGGGGACTTACATCCACTGATTAAATTATTTTCGAAGCGCCAACGGGATTCAATATTAACAGCATTAGGAATACAGCAACAGGTTGAGCAAGCCCAGCATTCAAAGCAAATAATATCAAATGCATTAGCCTTGCTAATGGCTAAATCAACGGCAAAACAAGAACAGCTATCGTCAGTATATGAGGCTGCAAATAAGCTACAAGACATTGCAACCCGTAAGCTCACCGAGTTGCAAACTGATCTAGACCCTCAATTAAGAAAAATCAAAACCCATAAAGATGATATTTTCAATGCTAGTATAAAACAAGCTAAGAACGGAGAAAGAGACGCCGATTATTATCAGAAACAAATCTATGCAATGGCTAAAACACATGATTACTACGCGAACCTTGATCGATATAAATCATGGGCAAGGTTAGTGATTTATACGGACAAAATATTTGAACTCATATTTAGTGTCCATGGGCATGGAAGAGGCGACAACGGGGTAATGGTTGTTACAGGGTTCACCTTTGAAAAAATACCCTCAGAGGATAGCAAGTCAGGCACAGAAGCGACAAATACCAAACCCTGCAACCAAGAAATATTCCAATTTAATTATTTAGAAAGCGAAGAGAATACAATTAAACGATTTAATGAGTGGATAGATGGCTCAATCACTATCGCTCTGGCAGAGTGGCAGCAGACCCTCACATAACGGATATGGTCTGAGTGTGGTGCTGATTAGCTGCATCCTAATCTTCGTGATTTTGAATATATTGCTCGATAAATATAAAAAAAATCATCCATTTACTAAACAAATTTAGTGCAACTCAAGCGTTTCGATCTGTCCACTCTAGCCTATACTCTTATGACACGTTTATTGACGGTCAATCGCATTAATGGAAATTAATAAGTTTCTCCAATACTTGTCGCACGGTTCTGTACAGGCCAGAGATGGCATGAGCCAAGTCCCCATCGCAGTTCGTATGCTGGAAAAGACCGAGGTCATTCCCAAGCAGGCCGCTGCGGTTGAAGTGTATGTCTTAGATGATGACTTACAACCGGTCGACCCCGGCCAGATTGGTTCTTTGTATGTCGCCTCAGCCATTACCCGGCATAACCCAGTGGGGTCAGAACACATGGTGTCCAACCCCTTTGGGCAGGGGTATATTTATCGCACCCATTACTGGGGGCGATATTTACAGACATCGGTTGTGTGTTATTACCAGAAACACAGTGATGTAAAATTTGGGGGTTACCGCATCCCCATAACAGAGCTCGTTCGGGTCATACAAACCTTTCCAGAGATTCAAACATGCTTTATTTATCCTTTTGATCATGAAGATGAGCATGCTTTAATCGCTTATTTGACGACAGATGACTGGATAGACTTAAAAAAACTCAAACAGTTCCTGAAATATCGGCTGCCCAAGTGTTGGTTACCCACGGATTATTTAGTCCGTGATCGTTTGCCAACACAAACCAACGGGCAACCGGATTATATGGCGTTACCTTTACCCAAACGTTTTCAGCCACTCATACAGCAACCACAGAATGAAGTGGAATTATGGTTGGCGGAATTAATCTCACACCATTGTGGGGGGGATATCCCCTCGGTTAACACGCACTTTTTTGACTTGGGCATGACTTCCCTACAGTTAGTCCATAGCCTAATGAGCCTGAATCAAACCTTTCAAATCAATCTGCCGATTGAGGTTATGTTCACTTACTCAACGATTGAGCAGTTATCTGACTGTATTGAATGGGCGCGCCAAGCCAAAACAAAACCCATTGTGCCATTGCCTCAAAATGCTTTAAAACTCAGCCCGCGACAAACCCAATACTGGGTAAAAGAGCAATTATTTGCTGGGCACGGCTTAATCTGCACACAAATCATGCGGGTTTTCGGCCACCTAGACTTGGAGTCATTAACATTATCGCTGAGTGCTTTATTTTCACGCCATCGGCTATTGCGCTTAAATGTACTCAACTACAAAGGTTGTCCGCAACCCGTTATATCCGCGCACCAGACAGCGTCTATCTTCAGTTGGCCTACGGATGAATTCGCATTATCCGATCACAATACAACCGACGCCTTATGGGAACAAGTCAACGAGGCCATCAACCAAGCTTTGTATCTAGAACAAAATAAACAGTTTGATGTGAACATAGACCCGTTGTTTCGCGTCAGTGTGGTCATGTTGGGAGAAGAGGACTATCTACTGATGACCTCTGCACATAAATTGATTGCAGATACCGATTCATTGGATATTCTGACCCATGAATTAATGGATTTTCACGCGTCCTTTTCAGATGACAGCTCAGTCATGACCTTATCTTCCAGCGTTGATTACTTTGATTATGCTTATGCCTCACTCGAAACAGATCAACAACAAGCGGCATCCGCACAGTTTTGGGTAAACTATTTGGCCGATGTGCCGCCATTAGAGCTGCTCACGGACTACCCACGGCCTGACACACACAGCCTAGATTGCGCCCAATTTTACTTTGAAGTGGATCTTGAGCTCACCCAAGTACTGCTTGATTTGGCCGCAAAAACACATTCAACCCTCAGCATCGTTATGTTGGCCGCCTTTCAGATTTTACTCTACCGGCATAGCCAGCAACAGCGCTTCGCCGTTGGCATCAGTGATTCCGGCCGAGACTACCTTGACACAGAAGAAATGATCGGCGCGTTTGAATCAGAATATTGTATCTGTACAGACTTTCAAGGCACAGAATCCATTGATGATGTGATTCAAGCCGTGAAGCAGGCCATGTTCACGAACAAGCAGCATTTACCCTTCCAACATGATCTGCCCCGTTCAAAAACGGTGTTTGCGCGACACCCTTTTTACCAAGTCGGCTTTAGCATGATCTCACAAACCGCGATGGGTTTTTATTCGACCACATTAGACATAGAAACACTCTCTGCCGAATATGCGAACTCTCCCCTAGATCTCTCCTTACATCTAACCGAAGGTAGCACCCTGTTAGGTGCCTTTATCTACAATACTACCTTATTTGATGAAGCAACCATTGAGCGCTGGGTACAGCACTTTAGCCAAGTTGCATTGGAAATGACGTTAGATTCAACCCAACGCATATCAGCCTTGCCGATGATGGATGCGGTCGAGTTAAAATCGATTAAACAAATGCTGTTAGAAACAGACCACCCCCGCATGATTCTGGATCCAAGCACACAATTACTCGACCATCGGTTTGCGCTATTTGCCAACAAAGCGGCCATTGTCGGGGAAACGGGCATTCTGACTTACGCCCAGTTATATGAACAAGCTAACGCCATTGCCGCTGACTTAAGCCAACAAAATATACCCGCGGAAGCGGTCATTGGGGTTCGCGTCGCGCAGACGCAGGCTCGCATTGTGGCTTTATTGGGTATTCAACTGGCGGGCTTGTGTTACGCCATTATTGAACCTGATTGGTCTGAGGCACAGCTAGCACACGTCATGAGCAGCATTGCGTTGCCCGTATTACTGTCTGACACGTTAACCCCGCATCACCCGAATACGCGGTTGATTCAGCATATTCCGCACACAGACCAACCGATGCCAACGCCGATAAAATCGGATACAGCCCACGCCGCAGCATTAATCACGTTTGAAGATAAACAACTGAAAATAGCAAAAATTACCTATCAGCAAGTATCTAACCAGGTTAGCTGGTTACAGCGACATTTTGAGCTAAAAGCCTTTGATAATGTTTTTTTCCAGCCACACAACCCGGAGATGGCTTGCTGGGGCATGTTATGGCCTTTATCCATTGGTGCAACACTCATGCTGGATCCCCCGGTCAGCATGCTTCACCCACACTTACGACGGCCAACAGTGGTGCTGCTAAAAGACCTTGAAAGCAGCCAGCAATTGAGCCAATGGTTTGACCCTAGTTACATTCGAACCGTGTTGTTGGATCAAGCAGATATCACCACACCGTTGCGAAAACATGTACGGCAACAATTTGCCACGGCCAAATTCTTTTCCTTATTTTCTGTGTTTGAATTTGGTGGCCCTGTTGGGTATTACGATTTAACCGGCAATAGCCGACATGCGGCACACAAACTCGGCCACCCAGGGGATAATATTCGGTATCATATCTATGATGAGATGAATTGCAGTGTGCCCATTGGTATTGAAGGAACGTTGTTTGTCAGTGGTTTACCCTTGAATGCTGACGTCAGTTCGAATCGTTTATTGATTAAAGAAGTGAAAGGGACGCGCATCAGTTATGTGAATACTCACATTCGCGCCAGGCTCTTAAGCAATGGTGAAGTTGAGCGCTTAACCATTCCTCGCTTATCGATACAGCCGACGCAAACCGATACGTTATCGTCTGTTTTAGATGAACAAGTGCTGCAAATTGTGCAAGCCTTATTGCCTCAAGCAACCTTGCACTTATCCAATGATTTTTTCCACCTGGGGGGTAACTCGCTCTTAGCCTGCCAACTCGCTTACCGTTTATCCACAGAATTTGGGATTAAACTCTCCATTCGCCATGTGATTGAGTCACAAAGCTTGCAGGAATTGGTGGCGATGATTGACCAAAAATACCAACAGCTTGAGCAAAACGTTGGTGTCTGTCATACCTTGCCGAATCGCATGCTTGACAGTATTACGCCGCAGCCTTTGGCTAAAAAACCGCGTTAACGTGCGAAACTTCGGGATATCCATAAGCAAAGTATGATGACTCTTCGGGTAATCCACACTGTTTTTATGAATTCACCTCGGATACTCTTCTTAGCACAATAATAATAATAAAGATTGTGCTTCACGCCCGCTGGTTATCCAGCCTGCGTCAAAGGCCACTCCAATTTGGACTGGCCTTTTTTCATGCCCAAATGGCCATTTTTTCAGGTGAACAGTTATTGGTTTGAAGGTAATCTCGGCGCTAAGGCGGGGGGAACAGGGGCAGCGGGTATGATGGGTGCATACCCATAAGGTGCATAACCCGGATAAATACTTTGGTTTTGGTAACCGCCATATCGGTAACCATTGCGTGTGCGGCTTTGCATTTGGCCACTAAACCCAAAATGCGCCCCGGCGCTGATGCCACCAAATGCGTTACCGGTGCCATTGCCGTAATAATGGCCATTACTGTAATAGTCAGCAGAAACAGAGGCAGAAATCACCCAGAGCAAAGTCACAATGATTACTTGAATTAATGGCATAGTCGGATCCTTCCAGGTCTAATCGTTCAGTTAATATTGCCCAACGCCGCGTAGCATATTATGAAATTATAATGAATTCAAGGGGTAATATGCTGATTTCAGCGCTAATGTTGCACGCACGTCATCTATACTGACAAACAATAAGCCTGAATTTTGTGTCGAATCATTCTATAGAAGAAATATTGGATTTTAAGACTGAATACACTAACATGGCGAGCAATATCGGGTGAGACAAGGGTAGGGTGATAGATGGATTTTCCAACCATTGAGCAATTTGTGGGTAATACGCCGCTGGTTCGATTACAACGGTTAGGTGGCGAGAGCACAAATACCATTTTGGTCAAATTGGAAGGCAATAACCCCGCCGGTTCGGTAAAGGATCGCCCTGCATTGAGCATGATTTGCCGTGCGGAATTGGCCGGTGGTATTCAACCCGGTGACACCCTGATTGAAGCCACCAGCGGCAATACCGGCATCGCACTGGCGATGGCTGCCGCCATGAAGGGCTATCACATCATTTTGGTGATGCCGGACAACATGAGTGAAGAGCGCCGTGTCTCCATGACGGCGTATGGGGCGGATATCGTATTAACCCCAGCCAAAGGCAGCATGGAAGGGGCCATCGATCAAGCACGCGCGATGGAGCAAGAGGGCCTTGGCATTATCCTAGACCAATTTTCCAATGCACATAATCCACTCGCCCATTATGAAGGCACCGGGCCAGAAATTTGGCGAGACACACACGGCACCGTCACCCATTTTGTCAGCGCAATGGGCACCACCGGCACCATTATGGGCACATCGCGGTATTTAAAAGAACAAAACACGGCGGTGGAAATCATTGGTGTACAGCCGGAGGAAGGCTCTAAAATCCCAGGCATTCGGCGTTGGCCAGAAGCCTATATGCCGAAAATTTTCGAATCTCACCGCGTGGATCGCATTATTGACGTGAATCAAACAGAAGCCGAGGACACCACCCGCCAGTTAGCCCGTGTGGAAGGGATTTTTGCGGGTATTTCATCAGGGGGGGCTGTTGCCGCTGCGTTAAAGCTTTCTGAGCAAGTCACCGAGGCCGTGATTGTTTGTATTATCTGTGACCGAGGTGATCGTTACATGTCCACCGGTGTTTTTGCTGGTTGATGCGGTATATTCTTTTTGTCTTGTGTTTATCCGTGCTGTCACAAGCCTCAGCAATTGAGGCGTTTGGCGCGCACGTCACGTCTTTTCAAGGCTCGGGTTGGCAGTTAAAAGGCATCAACGCCGAGATGACCTGGATCGACCTAGACCAACTCGGTTTAGACTTAAGTATTCGAGATGCGGTATTTGATGGTGCGGATCTGCGCTTTAAAAACATCAAAATCCGGTGCCCCAAAGGGCATGTTTCTGCGCTGAAAATTGACTGCCCAAAAGGCAAAATCACACTCTATTTCCCCAAATTAAAGCAAAATAAGTCCTTTGGCATTTCATTCAATTATGCAGTTTCCAGCCAGCGACTGACCGTGACCGTGCGGCGTTTGGCTTTTGCGGGGGGGCGTGCCTTTTTCACCTTTTGGTATCACGATGGGCATTGGCGAGCTAACGTGACACTCTCAAAAATACAGTTACCCTTATTAGTCAAAAGACTCTCCCGCTTTAATATTGAATTACCGGCAACGGATTTTGCCGGACAATTCAGCGTAACCGCCCAGCTTAATGGCACCCAGCGCCTACATGCGGCTTCTGCAAAAATCACCTTACAGGACATTTCAGCCACCGATAACGCAACGTTTGCATTGGATGGTCTGGGTGGCGTGTTAAACGCATCCACCAAAATGGTCGGGGACAACACTTTTACCGCAAATTTAAGCTTAAATGCCGGGGAAGTCACCTTAGTTTCTGGAGACGATACCCTATATAAAACGTTTTTACCGGACGACCCAGGCACCTTAAAAATAACCGGTCAGTATCGACAACAGCGCCCGATGGTCTCTGATTTAACCGCAACACTGCCAGGGGTAGACCTTATCGCCGGCAAATTTGGTTGGCACAAAACAGATAACACCTTGGATTCAGCCGAGATTCAGCTCTCCGGCTTATCCTTAGCAACATTACCAGACAGTGTAGAGCGTTTTGCAGAACAGACTTTATCCGGGCAGATATCGGTGAACTACAGTTTGACAGAGGGCCAATACCATTCGGCCATTGTGGCCTTGAGGCAAGTCTCATTTGAAGACCCAGAAAGTGAGGTGGGTTTTTCAAACGCAGAGGGGCGGATTCTCTGGCACAATCGGCAGAACCCGGTGATTTCACGCTTAAGTTGGGCATCCGGCCATTTGAAGAAAATTAACATTGGCCCAGCCAAGCTGATTTTTTCCATGAAAGCCGGTGAACTCAAGCTGGAAAAACCGGCACAGATCCCCATTTTAGACGGGCGTCTTATGGTTGATCAATTACACTTTAAAGGCGTTGGTGAAACCGATTGGCAGGTCGATTTTGTCGGCAAACTATTGCCCATCTCATTATTGAACTTTAGCCAGGCAATGGGTTGGCCACCTTTGGCTGGTAAATTATCCGGTGCGATTCCGGGCGTCACACACGAAGGCAAACGGTATACCCTGGATGGTGAATTGGTTTTTAATGCGTTTGATGGTCGTTTTGTGGTGAAACACTTGGTGTTAGACGATATTTTGGGCGCTTACCCGATCATCCGTGCGGATGTGGATGCGGAGCTGGATTTACGTCTGCTGACCAAAACCTTTGATATTGGCGCCATTACTGGGCGTTTGGCCGGTTACATCCGAGATTTTGTGATGGAAGATGGGGTTGTCACTGGCTTTAAAGCCAAGTTTGCAACCCCCGAAGATGATGACTCAGACCACAGTATCAGCCAACGCGCCGTCGATAATATTACGAATTTGGGCGGTAGCGGTATGGCGGGTGCCTTATCCCGCTCATTTTTGCGTTTCTTTGATACCTTTTCATATGATCGTTTGGGGATTAGCTGTTACTTACACGATGGTGTGTGTGAGATGGGTGGCGTCGAAGACAGCGAAAATGGCTATTATATTGTCAAAGGTGCAGGCATTCCTCGCATTGACATTAAAGGTTTTAATGGCTCAGTCGATTGGCAAACTTTAATCGAAGAGCTCAAGCTGGCGATTGATTCGAACGCCAGCGTAGAATAACTTTTTACCCATAGGAGAAATAACATGCAAATAACGCTTTTACACACACGGCGGTCGCGATCCTTTTTAACGCTCTGTCTCTTTGTACTGGCAAGCGCTTGTGTCACCATCAATATCAATTTCCCAGCGGCACAAGCAACCGATATTGCCGAAAAAATTGTGAATGATATTTATCAAGCCCAGCCCAGTGTCACGCCGCCTGAGCCAAACAGCAGTGCGCGATCAATTCAGCAACCGTTTTTGATTGTATTGCTGGATGCTTTTATGCAAACTGCGCACGCAGTTGATGTGAACACAAGCTCACCGGAAGTCCGTAGAATCCAAGCCCAGTTAAAACAACGCGCCAGTGATTTAATGGCATTTTATACAAGTGGGGCGATTGGATTAACCTCAAAAGGGTTATTAACCGTTCGCGATAAAAAATCGATCCCCCTAAAATCCAAACAACGCGTGGATAAATGGGTTAAAGCCGACAATGCAGACCGCCTAGCCTTGTATAAAGCCATTGCGAAAGCCAGTGGCCACCCAGAATGGCATGGACAACTGCAAGCAACCTTTGCAAAAGCTTGGATTAAAAATGCCAAATCTGGCTGGTGGTATCAAAGCAAAGCCGGTGCTTGGACACAAAAATAGAGACCTAAATTAAGGAGTCATGGATGACACGTAGACGTAGGCAGAAGATACCGGCAGAACCCGTTGAAGCTTTTATTGATAATTTATCACATGAAGGCAGGGGGGTTGCTCGGGTAGACGGCAAAACCGTGTTTGTTGAGGGGGCGCTCGCAGGGGAGTCGGTACGTTTCAAATACACGCGAACGAAACGACGACATGCGGAAGCGCAAGTGGAAACAGTGTTAAACGCCTCTGCGGACCGAGTGGAGACAGACTGTGCCCATTATGCCATTTGTGGGGGGTGCCGTTTACAACATCTGCATACTGACCAACAAATTGCGCACAAACAAGCGGTGATGTTGGAGCAATTAACCCACATTGGCCAAGTGACGCCAGAAACCGTGGTGCCCCCATTGCGTTCTCATGCTTGGGGTTATCGGCGTAAAGCCCGATTAGGGGTTAAGTACGTGACCAAAAAAGGCCGGGTTCTGGTCGGGTTCCGGGAAAAGCACCACCCCTATATTGCGGATTTAACCTCCTGCTTAGTCTTACACGAGCGTGTCGGCTTATTGATCACGCCCTTAATTCAACTGGTTGAGTCCTTATCCATTCGGCAAGCCTTACCACAAATCGAAGTGGCCATGGGGGACGAGACGGTTGTCTTAATCTTCCGGATTTTGGCCGAACTCACCGAGCAAGACCGAGATCATCTGCAAGCATTTGCCCACACACACGACATCCATATTTACCTACAACCTGGCGGCTTAGAGTCGGTCACACCGCTATCGGGCAAACCCGCCGCTTTATTTTATACCTTGCCAGAAGACAATATTCGCATCGATTTTGGCGCAACTGATTTTACCCAAGTTAATCTAGAGCTGAATCGAAAAATGGTGCATCAAGCGCTGGACTGGTTGGCTTTAACCGAAACGGATCGCGTACTTGATTTATTCTGCGGTGTGGGTAACTTTACCTTGCCGATTGCCAGACACGCTCAGACTGTTTGCGGTGTGGAAGGGGATCAAGCCTTGGTCGATAAAGCCAAAGCTAACGCATTGGCCAATGCGGTGGATGCAACGTTTTATGCAGCAGATTTAACCCAAGCGTTTGAAGGCCAAGCTTGGGCGCAACAGGATTACAATAAAATTTTATTGGATCCGCCGCGTTCTGGTGCACTCGACATCATTCAGCAACTGCCAACGTTGGATGTAAAACATATTGTGTATGTGTCCTGTAACCCCGCAACACTGGCACGAGATGCACAGGAATTGGTACACGAGCAAGGTTATCGTTTGGTTAAAGTGGGCGCCATGGATATGTTCCCGCATACCGCACACGTCGAATCTATGGCCTTATTTCAACGCCCGTAGATAAATGAATCGCCCATTTGGTTACTTATCGTTGAAAGTGGCTATTTCCTCAACTATCTTTATTGCATTGATAGAGAGGATAAGCCACGATGACCAAGATTCAACTGCCCCAAAATGACCCCCACGAAAAACAACGCCAATCAGAACTGAAAGCCGCCCGAGAAACCTACCAATACAAGGATAACTATCCTGCATTGAATGGTCTTGCCATGGCTGATGGTCTGCCATTGTGCGAATATCCTGCATTGAAATGGATTGGCAAAGCCGGTGAAGTTGCACTCTGTTTGCTCAAAAATCGGTTAGAAAATTATTCAGACGATACCCGAATGGGCATCGCCTATAAAATCACAAAACTGACGTTAAAATTGGCCTTAAAAAAAGACCAAGGCATGTTAGAAGAGCTGCTCAGCCAGTTTGACCTCAAAGGCGAAGGCAATCGCCCCAGCAGCCTAGAAGATTACCGTGAATTTTTCAAAAGCCTGCCCTTACCCATCGTTGCCACCAACTTTCAAGAAGATGGCATTTTTGCGCGCATGCGCGTGGCTGGGCAAAACCCATTAGTCATCCAACGCATTGAAGCGGTCGACGATCAATTCCCGGTGACCGATGCCATGTTTCAGTCCGTCAAACATTTTGCTGACGATAGCTTGGCCCAAGCCGGTGCCGATAATCGACTGTATCTTGCGGACTATGTAGACCTCAGTAAAATTGAAAATGGGACAACCGATGGTGTGCAAAAATATGCTTATGTGCCAAAGGCCTTATTTGCCATTCCAGTGACGGTATCCGATTTAAGAACGGCCCTGTTACCCATCGCGATTCAATGCGGCCAATCACCTGAAGGCAACCCCATCTTCACACCGAGTGATGATATTGCGTGGGAAATGGCAAAAACAGTGGTTCAAATTGCTGATTTTAACTATCACGAATTAATTTCTCATTTAGGCGGGACGCATTTAGTGGTCGAACCTTTTGTCGTGAGTACCCATCGACAATTAGCCGATAATCACCCACTCAATGTGTTGCTCACCCCCCATTTTGAAGGCACCATTTTCATCAATTATGAAGCGCAGAATAAACTGGTGGCCGATGGTGGTTCATTCGATCAACTGTTTTCCGGCACCATGAGCACCAATCGTGAAGTGGTGGCGGCCAGAGTGATCGGCTGCGCATTTAACGAGGAAATATTCCCCCGCAAAATAAAACAACGTGGTGTCGACGACCCCAAACTTTTTTATCCCTACCGAGATGATGCCACGAAAATCTGGGACGCGACCTACACGTGGGTATCAGGCTATCTTGATGTGTATTATAAAAGTGATCAGGATGTCACCGATGATACCGAATTGGCTGCATGGGCGGCGGAACTGTCTGATACTTCATCGAATGGTGGAAAAGTCAAAGGCTTTGGTGATGACGAAGATGGCGTGATTAATACGTTAGCGTATCTGAAAGAGGCGGTCACCATGTTAATTTTTACGGGCAGTGCACAACATGCGGCGGTGAATTTTACGCAAAAAGATTTTGCCGGTTACCCACCCAATATGCCTGGCGCGGGTTATACGCCTGCACCGAGCAGCAAACCCCAAACAGAGCAAGATTACCTGAATCTGTTACCGGCCCTAAATATGGCCGATGACATGGTGGATTTGACCAACGTATTAAGCGGTGTTAATTACACAACACTGGGGCATTACTCATGGCGTTTATTCAAAGATGACATGGTGAAATCCCTGCGGGATGATTTTCTTGAAAGACTGGAGGAGATTGAAGCAGAAATTAATGCGCGCAATGAAAAAGCCAGCGTAGCGGGTATTACGCCTTACGACTACTTATTGCCTTCAAACATTCCACAGAGCATTAACATCTAACACATGAAAGCGCTATATCGCGATTAAGGGTGAGTTTACAAGCCCTTAACCGCGTATATACCCGCCGCATTACGGCCGTAATCTTTATAATCCATACCAAAACCATAGACATATCGATCTGGCACTTCTAGGCCAATGTACTTTGGTTGGTAGTTGACTTTTCGGTCATGCAGTTTATTAATTAACACCACCGATTCGACTGATTTCACACCGTGGTCTACACAATAATGCGCCAATGCTTTTAGCGTGATGCCTTCATCAAAAATATCATCAATCAGCAATACATGACGCCCCTCTAAACTCATCGAAGGGTGTGCAATCCAATCTAATTCTCCGCCCTGGGTATTGCCACGATATCGTGTTGCATGTACGTAATCCATTTGTAGTGGAAATGACAAGCGCGTCACCAATTGCCCCATCATCACCACGCCACCGGTCATCACACACAACAGAACGGGGTTTTGATCGGATAAATCTTGCGTGATAGCCTCAGCAATATGCTCTAATGCAGCAATCACTTTGGTTTTAGAATGCAGCAACTCAGCATGCTCAGTTACCTGGCGGTAATGTTCTAACCCTTCACTCATTGACATACTCTTCTGACTGTACTGAATCTGCTTAACATAACACGACACCCTCACAGACTCACATTTGTTTTTGGACAATGCAGTTACAGCCTTTAGACTGCGCTTCTGCCAAAGCATCCCCTGCATAAGCAATTAAATTATCCGGTGTTTGCTGGTAGGCAGGAATCATGGTGGCCAAACCAACGCTTAACGTAATAATTTCACAGGCGGATTCTTTGTGTTCAATCCGTAGGGCTTGGACATTGGATAAAGCGCGCCGGGCGAGGGTGGTGACTCCGCCATTAGCGATACCGGGAATCAACATTGCAAATTCTTTGTGTGTATATCGTGCCACCAAATCATGTCGGCGTTTTGCGGCTTGATTGATGCTTTGCGCGACTTTTTTTAAGCACTGGTTACTGGCTTCAGCACCATAACTATCATGATATGCCTCAAAGCAATCAACATCATACCGGATCAAAGACAGCGGTGAGGATTCGCGAGACATCCGATGCCATTCTTTATCCAATTGTTCATCAAAAATTCGACGATTCGCGATTTCAGTTAATTCATCTAACACCGCTGTTTTCAACAGATTATCATTCGCCATTTCCAATGAGATTTCCGCCTGCTTGCGCTGCTCAATCTCAGAGGCTAATGCCATATTGGTTTTTTTCAGTTCCGCATTTTTTGCTTGCAGGGCCAAATAATATCGCCTGGAACTGAGGTGCGCTAAGATGCGAATCAGGACTTCTTCTTGTCGAATGGGTTTGGTAATGTAATCCACCGCGCCCAACTCAAACCCCCGCATCGAAAACGGTGTATCAGACAAAGCCGTCATGAAAATCACGGGAATGTCTTTGGTTTGATGATTTTCTTTCAACTGTTGGCAGGTTTCAAAGCCGTCAATACCTGGCATCAGCACATCCAATAAAATAATATCGGGCATTGCGTAAGCGGCTTTATGTAAGGCACTGCGGCCATCTTCAGCGACCAGAACGCGAAAACCTTGGTCTTGTAAAAAGGTAAACAAAGTTTCTATATTGGCGGGCACATCATCTACAAGCAAAATCGTCGCATCTTTGTCAGAGGTATCAAACACACTAGAAGGGTCACCGGCGACCGGAACACGAATGGTATTTTGAAACATCATTGTAGGAGATCTCTTCGTAGGCATCCCTTATATTATAGACCCAGCTTGCCATTGTTGAACTTGCTAATCATCACACTTTACCTATGCTCTTATCAGGGCGTGAAGGCGCATAAACACATCAAATCATGTTAAGCATAAGGATAAAAAAAGTGAAGGTAATCATTGCGATACTATTTGGATTGTGCCTAAGTCAGGCTTATGCCGACAGTGGCCTCATTCATCTCAAAAGCCCACATAACGTCTCCACCACAGCGGATCGTTTAGAGTCCATTTTGAAGGCAAAAGGGATGACGGTTTTTATGCGTGTGGATCACACCGCAGGAGCGGAAAAGGTGGGTTTGGTGTTGCGGCCAACAGAGTTGGTGATTTTTGGTAACCCCAAAGTGGGCACACCGCTGATGCAATGCGAACAAACCGCCGGTATTGATTTACCCCAAAAAGCGTTAATCTGGCAAGACCAGCAGGGTCAAGTGTGGCTCAGTTATAATGACCCTAGTTATATGGCTCAGCGCCATACCGTGCCAGGTTGTGAGAAAGTAGTCCAAAAAATTACGGGGGCGTTAAAAAAGTTTGCGCAGGCTGCAACCAAACCTTAAACAGAGAGAGAAAAAGCAAGAAAACAGCAAAGAGCACATAAGTACTCTTTGCCTTTTTTACTAAACTGGCGTTACATTTCCAGCTTGCGGGCCTTTTTGACCATGGGAAATTTCCATTGTCACTTTTTGGCCTTCATGTAAGGTCTTACGACCAGAACCCTCTATCGCACTATAATGTACGAATACGTCTTTACCGCCATCGTCTTGCTCAATGAAACCAAAACCCTTTTCATCGTTGAACCATTTTACGGTACCAGAAATTAATTGACCTGGCATATTATCCTCATTCGTGTAAAGCGCCATTTAATGGCGTATTTATAATAAACATGTTATTTAACGTTCGCTTTTGATTTTCATTCCGGGATATTTAACACTCACTGCTTCACACACAACTCAGCCCCCTAAAACCGGTTTAAAAAAACTGGGATTTAAGGCGTAATAGTCGGGACGTGGAAGTTTATATAAGTAAATAGATATAAGACGGATTAAAACATTCATTAGCAACACAACGGCTTCATAACACAAACATTTTTGCACTGAATTTTCAAGTCAGTACAAGCGTATTTTTAGCATAGCATCCCGGATAATACAATGTTTTCTCCTTAAATACCCCTTTCTGTCTATATTGGCTGACAAGTCAATATTTGCACGGTTTATCAAGCCATAGACGGCATATTGAACTATAACTGAATAAGTATTTCAGTTAGTCGAGACCCCTATGCCTCTATCAGAAACTGTGCTCATCGTGATGTTGCTTTTAGCCATTGGTATGATCTCAGCCAGTGTGTGTAAAAAATGGCCAATTCCGTATACGGTGTTGCTCGTCTGCATTGGTGTGGTGTTATCTGAAGTCTCTGCTAACTGGGTGCCGTTAGCGCCATTGGCACATTTTCGACTGACCCCAGAATTGGTTTTATTTGTTTTTTTACCCACCTTGATTTTTGAATCCGGTTTGAATTTGAATGCACGACAACTGATCAAGGATATTGCACCGGTCTTAGCGTTGGCCGTGCCGGCTTTATTATTTTCCACTGGCGTTGTTGGGGTTGGTATGTGGATGGTACTGCCGATTGATTTGCCCCTTGCGTTGGTTTTTGGTGCGTTAATTTCAGCTACCGACCCGGTGGCGGTGGTTGCCTTGTTTAAAGCCTTGGGCACACCTGAGCGCTTGACCGTGCTGGTGGAAGGGGAGTCACTGCTGAACGATGCAACGGCGATTGTGGTGTTTAATATCCTCCTCGGTATTGTACTGCACGGTAGCTTTACCTGGGGGGATGCGGGTTTCGCTGTGGGTGAGTTTCTTAAGGTCTTTTTAGGCGGCATATTCACTGGCGTGATAATGGGGCTGTTTATCTCATGGTTAATGACACGTTTACACGGTGAAACCAGTGCAACCTTAATTTTATCCCTGGTGCTGGCCTACTGTAGTTTCATTGTTGCTGAGCATGGCCTGCATCTATCGGGCGTCATGGCCGTGGTTGCTGCCTCTGTCACACTGGGGATGTTTGGTGTGCCCCGATTATCTCGCGAAACCGTTAATGCATTACATGAAATCTGGGAATTTCTGGTGCTCGCGTGTAACACTTTGCTGTTTATTATGATCGGCATGGCCGTAAACTTAAGTAACCTGGTGAGTAATCTGCCTTACATTCTGTTGGCTGTCGGCCTCATTATGGCCGCACGCGCAAGTATGATTTACACATTGATCCCTTCTGCAACACGCGTATTTAAACTCCCCAAAATCACCCTTGGAGAGCGCCACATCATGTGGTGGGGTGGCCTGAAAGGTGGCCTTGCCATTGCCATTGTGTTGTCCATCCCGGAAAGTTTACCTGGGCGTGATTTATTGTTAGATCTAACCGTTGGCGTGGTCTTGTTTACGTTGTTGATTAACGCACCAACGATTCAACCTTTGATTCATGCCCTTGGCATTGATCGCTTAACCGATGATGAGCGCATTGAACTCAAACACAGCCTGGACACCGCTAAAATCAGTATGAAAGCCTCCTTACAAGGCTTTCATCATTCGGGTTTATTATCCAAAGCCAATTGCCAACAGATCAGCCAACAGTTAACCCCATTATTAGAACAAGCCCCGATTGAAATGTCCGATGCGCAAACCTTAAGGCGGCTACAGTTGAACCAGCTACGCATTGAGCGCGCCGCATTAGATGATCTGTATAAGATGGGGGTATTACCAACGTATAGTTTTTTAGATTTGTGTGGCGAGCTAACCCGAGCGCGAGATCACATTCAAAACCCACATCGTCGCATCAAAGCGGCCAATGCTAAACGGCGGCAGAATCCTTTCTTACGCGTAGAGGACGGCCTGATTGCGTGGTTACGAGAAAAAAATTGGGCCTTTCACCTACTGTCCAAGTATCAAAACCATCGCTTAGCACAGCATCTGATTAAAGATATTGCACATATTTTGATGTGTGAGGCGGTGTTAACCACACTGAAAACAGAGACTGAACTATTAAGTGCACATCAAACCCAGATCACACAACACTATGAAAGCCGCTTAACCCATTTTCGTGAAGGCATTGCGCAGTTAAGAACCGACTTCCCAATTTTTTACCAAAGCTTTGAAACGCGCTTATCAACCCAAGCAATACTGGAAAAGGTACTTTTAGCAACCGAGCAACAAGCACATGAAGGCATGATCAGTGCAAAACCAAAAATGCAGATTGAGCGTTGCATTCAACAAGCCATCAAGCAACTTCCACCCTTATCCAAACCTGTGATGCAGTTACAACCCAAAGAACTGATTGCGATGATACCGTTGTTTAACGGATTAAATGAAGCCGCCCTGGAACGGCTTGCGACAACAACCCAACTCGTGAGTTTTTTAGCCAATGACATCATCATTGGGGAGGGCGAGCACGGCGATTCATTGTACATCATCTCACGTGGGCGAGTGCTGGTTTCACACCAGAATACCGCAGGGGAAGCCATTAAAATTGCCGAGTTAGATGCGGGTGAGTTCTTTGGTGAAACCGCACTATTTGGCGAATCCGTGCGTGGTGCAACAGTCACCGCATTGCATGCATGTAAATTATTACGCTTGACCCGTAAAGAGGTGTTGATAATCGCTGATCAGCATTCAGAAGTCGCGGATCGTTTAACCACAGCGAAGCAAGCCCGCACGACATGATTGATTGATTAATTAATTATATTTGTTTAATGAAAAGGTTACCCCATGCAAACAGACCCTTATGCACCACCCACCTCCCAACTTGAAGACAAAAATACTGAGGTCGCGTTTTTCGCTGTCTCTATCACCAAATTGAGTACAATGTACCTTGTGACAATGGGCTCCTATATTATTGTTTGGTTTTATTATAACTGGGCAATGCTTAAAACTCGGCTGGTACAAAAATATGGCTCGGTGTGGCCAGTGCCACGGGCCATTTTTTGTATTTTCTTCACACACAGTTTGTTTCGGATTATCCACGCGCGTGCCGAAGAAAAGCAGGTAAACGTATCCTGGAACAGTGGCAGTCAAGCCACGTTTTTCGTGGTGTTAACCATTCTCGGAAATGTCATGAGTAACGCGTCGGATCAAGTTTCGGATAATGTTCAAGGGCTGATGCTGGCGATTCTCGGTATTGTCATTGTGCTGGTGACGTTAATCCCTATCCTGGCCGTACAGCGCACGGTGAATACCCTCAATGATGACCCGACTGGCGCAAAAAATGCGCGCTTTAGTGCCGCCAATATACTTTGGTTACTCTTCTTTGGTTTAGTTTGGGCTTTTATGCTCTTCGGCATTGCCTTACTGGCCGGCTTGATTGATCTGCCTGAAGTTTGATGTATTAGGCGCTTACAATAGCTTATATGCGCAATGCTAACGTAATAGCTTGCGCATATAGGCACCAATCAACACGGTGATAAAAAGAACGCCTAAAATAGCTTCCGAAACAAAAACAATGGGCAGCCCTGCAATCGGTGGTAATTTATCCCATTCCCCAAAGATGACGTTAAAAAATGCTTGGAAACTGAGTATCATACTTTTGGTCAAATCATAGTCACTGATTGTGGCGTAAATCATGGCATACACAAAAATGATCAATACACAGGTATTGAGCACGTTCCACAGACGCACACCCCAGCCAAATATTTCACTGAATATCCACGCAGACAAGCCCTTTTCTGTGTGTAAGCGCATGTTGTAAAAAGCCATATCTTCTTGTAATAACAAACCTTGATCCGCAAACATTTTTTTTAAAAATGTATATTCCTGAGCCAATTTTTTACGTTCAATGTGATCCACAGTGAATGCCTGTTGTGTCACCAAAGACTCTCGTTTTAACAGGTGAAAGCGTTGATTGCTGAGGCGATGCACTTGGTCTTTATACAGCGCATCAACGGGTTCAAGTTTGAAAGCACCGGTGATAAAGTCATACAGCGATAAATACCCTTCATGCTCAAAGGTGCAATGGCTGATTTGTGTGAGTTTGTCGACTGAACTTTCATCTAAACACAGCGTTCCCGCAATATGGCAATATTTTATTCTCAAACGCGCACTAATGATCGTATCTTCAATGTCTATACTGCGTGCCGGATGGGTGAATCTCACCTGTTTCAGGTTCATTGAGCCATCAATCAAGGATTGGTGTGCGCTGAATTGATGTATTGTGGCATTTTCAAGGTTCACCTGATGCACAGACGAGGATTCAATCAACAACACACCCTGGATGTTAACTTGCGCGAGTTCAATCTGCCCCTCAATCTGAGTACGGTTAATATTCTGATGTTTGTCGTATTCTTTGCCAATAATAATATTGCCAATGGTGGCGATTTTCGGGCCACCGTCTTGATCCCCCAGAATTTGTATTGGGCTATGAAAATGACCCCCTAAAATCACACTACCCGGCACACACAGTTCATTTAACCACAACATATCGTTGGGGCCAGAAACCCCAAAATCGAGGAACAAAGATTGCGCACTGACACCACGAAAAGACGCACCCCCCGCACCGGAAAAACGCGAGCCTTCAAAATGGGCTTCGCCTTCAATCACCGTATTTTTCAAACTAAAGCGGTTATCAAAGGTGCAACCGAGAAAATACACATCGCCATGAATGTGCGTTTGATACAGCATGAATACATCGGGAAACACGCAGGTTAGAAAAACCAACGTTGGCGCACCATGCGGTAACTGTGCCCCAGTAATACTCAGGGCAGGAAAGGTCACCGCATCAAAAATCACGATATCGTATGCACTATTTGGCTGTATCAAAGACAAAAAATCGCTTTCTGAAGTACACTGCTTCACAGAATGAATGCGACCCTCGATTTGTTGCCGCTCTACCGCATCAATCTGCATGATATCCACGTCACACGCCACTGAAGTCCGATGAAAAGGCTCAATCGCCTCTTGCGATGGGATAAATTGCAGGCCATCTCCATGCGTTGCCGTACGATCCCCTTTTTCGGTGAAGTGGCGAATATGAAAAAAGTAAAAATCCAAATTCCGAGAAAGGATAATGCCAAAACTGTTGGGATCGTTGTAATAAATGACAATGCCAGTGCCAGTGCGCTTATTCATCAGTGGGTCACCCTGCGTTAGAGGCAAAAGGTCGGTAGACATCAAGATGGCCACTTTATTTGCCGGTATAAGTCTGTCAGCCGCTGTGCTTTCTCAGGATTGATCATATGGAAATAGGCTAATTGGCCTTGTAATCGAACCGCACTTAATTCCCGCCCCATGGGGTCAGAGGCCTGATAACGCTGACGTTGGCTATCAACACCATGCACCACACAATTGTGTAATATGGCTTTAAAACGATCAAAAACCTGCCGACTCACCTGTGGCTGTTGATTAAAGACAATGCCAACGGCTTGTTGTCTCTGCCCATGCCCCATCACTCGTGTCTTCCGATAATTCAGTGAAAAACCTGCGTCTGCAACAATATGGCCAATTAAAGTGATCAAATGAGGCAGGTCAATGTGTTCATCTCCTGAAAACAGCAGATCATCCGCGTAACGCGTGTAATTAGCCCCAATACTATCGGCTAAACCGGTTAAGCGGCAGTCCAACGCATACGTCACCAAATTGGCCAACGCCGGAGAAGTGGGCGCGCCTTGGGGTAAATGCCGCTGTTCGAAACGTTTACGCGTGTACCAATCCGTAATATGCGGCACCAATACCGCTTTTGGCACACGGTGCGTACACAACAAAGTTAAATACCGGGCAATGGACTTGGCATATCCCAAATACCGAAAGAATCCATAGATACGTGGAAAACCAATCGAGGGAAAAAATGCGGTTAAATCTAAACGCAAAACCCAATGCCGAGCACAGTGTGCGGCAACAAAAGTACGGGTTGAGTGGCCACGCGTAAAACCATGTGCCGCCGCATGAACCGGCACCGAAGCCAATAGGGTTTGAGCGATGCGTTTTTGCAGGCGTTTAAGTTGCGTTTTTGGCATGCATAACAAACGGGGTTTGTGGCCTTGCCAGCGATACTCGTAATGACATAACGGCCCATGAGCATAATGATGTAAAGTTTGCCGGTGGTCTGCAAACCACTCTAAACGGGAAAGATTGGGCAGTTTTAGAAAATCCTGTAGATCAGCAACCGTATGTAATATCGGCAAACTGGCGGCAGCAAAACTGGGGACTGTCTGCATGCGTGTTTCTGGGCAGTAATAATAAGCAATGCGCTCCGGTAAGTCTGTGGGCCTGAAATTACTGCGGTTTTTTAAAAACGCGGCCACGTGATCCCGGTCTGCTGCAATATTCTGCTCGACCAACATCTGGCAGATTTTGTTTAACCAAGGAGGTGATACGCCCAAACACGTTTGTCCACGCTTCAACAAGGCTGCTTGCTCAAACGGCCCAGATAAAAAAGCATCGGTCAAAGCAATAATAAAGTGATTTAAGTTCAACATAGATATTCAGAGAAAAAAGGGTGCAAAATGCCTGCCAGACATGTTTATGCTTTACCGGTCTGCGCGGTAGCGCAGTCTGGTAAGCATCACGAAAAAGGCCAGTTAATTAAAGCCCCTGAGGTAACCTCAGAGCAGAGGTGCCTTGCAAGCAACACACACTCTAACCAGGCATTTTGCACGCAACTAAAAACTACCGGATTTAACGAAAAGGTGCATACAGCTGTGTATGAATGTCCTCTTCTGCGCACTGATCGGGATGTGTTGCATAGACTTCGTATTTTGGAATGCGCTTGGCGGGTTTTTTCCGCGTGTGTTTTTGGTAACCCATCAAGGTGGACCACGCATTCCCTAAGTGCCGATAAGCCCCAAAGTGATCCACTTGTTGCGCGTGGTGTTGTGTCACTTTGCCGGTTAACAAACGCGCATCCGGCTGATGCTCTGGCGGGTTTTCATAACCATAAGCGGCGGTATACTCACATCGACCTTTGGTAAAATTAAACTGATGCGAAAACGACAGATGAAAGTCTGGCGCGGGTACAATCTGTTGTGTCTGTAACTCGGATAACATTTTAAAATCGGCTTGCATCTGTGGGCCGATATCCACAATAGCACACGTACGATGTAAACCCAGGTAATGAAAACCGGCCCTTTCAACGTCTCCTTTCACATCCACGCGAGAAAGCACATGGCCAGTTTCTGCGTATTCTTTGAGCATATTCAAACCGCGTGCATAATCATGCCCGACATAAGCCGACATCATTTTACGTAAGAAAAATAAGAAAATGGGAACGGTGCCTTGCATCGACCAAACGACTTTTGTGCCATCATTCTCTGGCGTAAAATCAAAGGTGACGTGGCTTTTACTTTTCCAAGGTTGAATAAAAGTCAGCGCATATTCCAAACGTTGGTTTGGCTCAATGGCGCTTAAACACATATCCCCCTGACCGATACGCGTGCCATTCCAAGCTTGCGCATGTCCAACGGTATGCGCTGTGCCCGTAATGTCCACGGGACACTCGGGTTCTTGGCATAGCCACGGCGACCAAACACGCCAAGCCTTAAAATCTGAGACCAGGGCAAAAACATCGTGGATGGGTTTATTGATGATAATTGTGCGTTCAGTGGTGAAGGGTAAATCGAACATCGCAACCTAATCCTTAGTTGTTTTCTGATGTATATTTTCATGAATATGTGGTTTAGTGAATCAATGCGGTTATTTCACGTTGCAGCATATCCGGGTCACATAAATTCAATTCCAGCAAGCGTTTAACGTGGGTGATACTGTCCAAATCAATCCGCTCACAGACGAACCCAATACAGTCTGCGTCCAGATGCGAAACACGCGTTTCCATCCGAATAACATCATTCGTATTGAGTGGAATATCAACATTAACGTGTTGTTGTGATGTCAGGGTTTTTCCTGCGGGTAGGGTGGTAAGAATACCTTTTAAAGAGATATCCAATAAATGGACTGGCCAGTGCTCATCGACAATCTTTAAAACCGCCTCCGTATTAAAAACGGTGCGTTGGAATTGACGTCGTTCATCGGCCATAGTGTGACTCCTACTCAAGAAAGAACTGCATTTTAATGCCGTCTATTTCAATTAAATCGCCTTCTGTTAATAAATGCGGCTGAGTCCCAATTTCGCGATTACTCACTTTAGGGACTTTGGTGCCACCGGGTAATAAGGACAAATAATACCCGGTATGTTTCAAGTTAATCATGGCACTGGTGGAGCCGGTTTTCCCCAGCTTGACCGATGGCTTACTCAAGCGAATAATTCGGCCCAAACTGTCCCCATTCATAATTTGCAAACACCCTTGGCGCGTATCACTGCTTTTATTGTTATGCCGTAAGACCATGGGTTCATTGGGGTCACAAACAAACGTTAAGGTGTGTTTGCCAATTTGGATTTGGTCACCATTGCTGAGCTTGATTTGCTGAATTTTTTCGTTATCGACCACTGTTGGGTTCTTTTCATCCAGTGACTCAAGAAAAAGGGTTTCATCACGCAGGCTAATGCTGCAATGTTTCGGGCTAATGGCCAAACTATCAATATGCAGATCACAGTCTTCTTTAGAGCCAATGATCACGACATCCTGCTCAATGAAGTATTCATTGATAAAATGGCCTTTAAAGGAGATTGTGAGTTTCACGTGTGTTGTCCTGGGATTAACCCAATGTTTTCTGCAATTGCCATAAGTATAGCCGCCGTATGATATAAAATTTATAAAGCCTTGTCTCTCATGTCATAAAATTTAATGGATTTTATGACATTGCCTTGTGTCTGCATAATTTCAATGGGATATCCCTCTAGTTTCAAACTCATACCACTTTCGGGGATGTCTTGTAGGTATTCTAAAATCAAACCATTCAGCGTTTTCGGGCCTTTGACCGGTAGCGTCAAACCCAGGGATCGATTTAAATCACGCACATGCATACTGCCATCAACAATGGTGCTGCCGTCATCTAACGTACGTAAATATTTGGGGGGCACAGGCAGGGTGGTAAAATCACCCACGATTTCTTCCAGAATATCCTCCAACGTGACCATGCCTTTGACATCACCATATTCATCCACAACAATGCCAGTACGACGTTTTTCTTTTTGAAAATTAATCAACTGTTGGGTTAACGATGTGCCAGACAGCACAAAGTAGGGCGGGTGCATAATGGCTTCTAAACTATCCCCGGTAAAATCTTCCTTCAATATAGAATATAGCGTTTTTCGCGTATGAATGACGCCTTTGATGTTATCCAAATTTTGTTTGTATGCCAATAATCGGGTGTATTGGGCGGACGTGAGCTGTTCAATAATCTCTTCTTCAGAGTCCTCAATATTAATCCCAATAATGTCATTTCTTGGAATCATGATATCTTCAACCAGGGCTTTTTCCAGGTCTAAAATACGCAACAGCATATTCTGATGTGTTTCAGGAATCAGGCTACCGGCTTCTCGAACAACGGTTTTTAATTCGTCGCGATTCAGTGCATGTGTTAAAACCTGTCCCGTATTCACACTGGCCAAACGCAACAACCCGTTAGACAACATATTGGTTAGGTAAACAATGGGGTAACACACCTTCAATAAAGGCACAAAGACATAAGATGCAGTAAACGCGATTTTTTCTGGGTGCAGGGCAGAGAGTGTTTTGGGTGTGACCTCCGCAAAAATCAAAATGGTAAAGGTGAGTAAACCAGCGGCAATCCCAATTGCAGCTTCTTCGGTAATGCTGAAACCACTGCGTTCCACCAAGCGTAACGCAATAAGAGTCGACAATGAGGAGGCCAAGACATTAACCAAATTATTCCCAAGGAGAATAATGCCGATCAATCGGTCTGGCCGTTTCAGCAAAAAACTCACACGTTGCGCACCTTTGTGATGGTTTTTTGCTAAATGTTTCAAACGATATCGGTTAACTGACATCAGCGCCGTTTCCGACCCTGAAAAAAATGCAGAAAGAATAATTAAGAACACCAATATACCAAATAAGGCACTAAGCGAAATGTCCAAGGATGGATCCTGTGTCACGACAGATGCTAGTATTGTGGCTGGCCTAAGCAGAAACTGTCAAGTTTTATCAATAGTACTGTTCACAACTCCATCAACAAAGCGTATTTGAATGTGCTCTCCTGGTTGGCAGTCGGCTGCATGGGTGCGCAAACGGCCGTGACTCGACTCTGTTACGAGGGTATAACCACGGTTTAACGTCGCCAATGGGCTAAATGCATCGAGCTTAGTGGCAGCTTGGGACAACTGAAATTGAGCTTGTTTGAGCTGTGCTTGCATCGCGTGTTCAAGCGAGTTTTGACGTTTCACCAAAACGATATGATACCGCTGAATCATGGTTTCTGGGGATTGGTTATTTAACCGTTGTCGTAATAACGTTATGCGCGTTTGATGCCGTTGGCAATCTACTTGCCATTGCGTATGCAACCGTTGAGATAAATTCATTAAACGATGTTTCGCCAACTGAATTTTATGTCCAGGATGTAATTGCTGTAAATGCCGCTGTAACCAATCCAGTTTTTGCGCCAGTGCTTGTAAACGCTGCTCCATATTATGCGTTAACCGGTGCCGCAATTGACCAAATTGGCGTAACCATACGTCACCTTCTGGCGAGGCTGCCGCTGCCGCAGAGGAGGGCGTTGATGCCCGAAGGTCGGCGACAAAATCCGCCAAAGTCGTATCCGTTTCATGCCCAATACCGGTGATGATGGGGATCTGTGTGGCGGCTATGGCACGAACAACCCCTTCTGTATTGAAAGCCCACAAATCTTCTAGCGAACCTCCGCCTCGAAGCAGTAATAAAACATCACAGTCTTGCCGCTGATTGGCCACATGCAACGCTTTTGCTAATGCTTTCGGTGCCTCTGCACCTTGCACCAATGAGGGATAAATGACCACCGGGCAAACCGCAAAACGTCGCTTCAAAATGCTCAATGCATCCCGAATCGCCGCGCCATGAGGGGACGTAATAAGACCAATCCTTTTCGGCACCACGGGAATGGATTGCTTCCGAGCTTCATCAAATAAACCTTCAGCAAACAATGCTTGTTTCAGTTGTGCAAATTGTTTTTGCAACAAGCCATCACCCACTGCAGCCATGTGTTCAACCACAAGCTGAAAATCACCACGCGCTTCATACAAGGTAACGCGAGCACGCACGGTCACTTGTAGGCCATTTTTTGGGGTAAAATCAAGGTGCCGGCGTTGCATGCGAAACATCGCACAACGTACCTGGGCCGCAGGATCCTTCAGTGAAAAATAAAGGTGCCCAGAGCCCGCACTGGCTAGATTCGAGATCTCGCCAGTGATCCAAGTCAGTGAAAAAGACGCCGCAAGCGTCTGTTTAACCGCAGCGTTTAATTGGGAAACCGATAAAATCAATCGCGCGTCAATCGACATTGGTTAGTGCAAAAATTTGGGGTTAACTTGCACAGGCATTTGTGCTTGTTCATAGCCTAAATCAGCCTGTTCATGCGCTTTTAAGGCCAATTGAATGGCTTTTTCTTTCTCCCCATTGACTAACGCTTTTTCAGCTTGTTGAATAAACCGGCCAACATCCCGCCATTCGCCCTGCACTGAGCTGGCTTTTTGTTGTGCTTGTTTGGCTTGTTGAATGAGGTTTTCTGGTGTTTCTTGAGTACAGCCCAAGAGTAATTGAGAGAGCGTAAGGCTGAGTAAAACCAATAGAAAGGCCCGTATTGTCATGTTTGCTCCTATTTATGTCCGTGACGAATAGGGCGCTAATCTTAAACAGGCTTTGGCGATTTGTCATGAATAATTTGAGGGAGACCCTTAATGCACACAATTGATGCACGCAATCCAACTTACCCTAGAACATAAAACAGCATTAAGAAAAAGTGAAACAAACTCCCGGCTAAAACAAACAAATGCCAAATCGCGTGGTTGAAGGGTAACTTGTCCCACACATAAAAAATAATACCCAAGGAATAAGCTAAACCACCGACCACCAGAAAGACAAACCCTGTCCTCGGTAATGCTTCAGACAAAAATCCAATATCAAAAATAATGAACCAGCCCATCGCCAAATAAACCAGCAAAGAGATTAACTCGTAACGCCCCGTGAAAAAGACTTTCATGCTGATGCCAATGACCGCCAATCCCCACTCAAGGCCAAACAACGTCCAACCCCAGGTACCGCCAAGCGTCAACAAAGCAAGGGGCGTATAGGAACCGGCAATCAATAGATAAATGCTGGCGTGATCAAGAATTTGTAGAACCTTTTTGGCCCGTACGGATTGAATGCCATGATAAACGGTGGAAGCAGCATATAAGGTCATTAAGGATATGCCATAGAATAAACTGCTGAAGATTGCATAGTCTTTGCCAGAATATGTTGCAAAAACCAGCAGTAACACAAAACCGGCAATACTGAGTAAGAACCCTAGACCGTGCGTAATACTGTTCGCCAGCTCTTCCAGGGCTGTTTGCCCTGAAACGGGGTGTTTTGCATCTGCATCATCGTTCATCATATGCCTCCATCTGCTGCTAATTAAGTGCAGATTTAACCTGATTTAAAATGCTAACAGCACTGTTATAAATGTCAAATGAGGGGGTTGGTTCTGACTCACTCCCCTACTCCAAATCCGATGCGCATAATATATATTATGTTAAATGAGACTTGCGTGAGCGCTATGTCGATAATTTATTTAGTTTATTTCTACGGTTTTATATTTGCTGCCAAACCATCAGTGTTTGCAGACCTGGAATTTTTTCCATATATTTTCTGACGGTTTTATCCAGACCCAAATATTGTTTTAGATTAATTTCCAGCGGCGCTTTATTGTGGGTGTTTTCGCCAAACAATGTATTTGCCAGCGGCACCAAAATCCGCGCCAATTGTAATCGCTGCTGCCTATCCGCAATTGTCTCTTCAAAGGGTTTTTCCAAATAACTGGCTGAGGTAATCACTTTGTCTTCTAAACGTAACGGCGTAATGTGCCGACAGGATCCAACAATTCGCTCATTCCCGCGATGCGTAACAAAGGGCTGATACGTTTTATCGGCTAAACACGCTTTCTGCGCATCTTTTTGTGAGACCTCACAAGCCAAAACATCCAGCCCCTGACAACGCTCACAATGATAGTTAATTTTCGGGCACCAAGTTCTTTCTGTGAATAACGCTTTATCCGCACCATGACGTTTTTGCCTGACTTCTTCTGCCAGTACATGGAACTGTTTTGCTGAAACTTGATCGCTCGGATTCTCTGCAACTGCCGCTAATAGATGTGTCATGGCATTACTGTAAGCTTGATCCCGCAGAAACAAAGGTTCTTTCCAAAGCTGATCCAATTGATTTACTTTTTCACTCAAACGATTGTATTGCGGGATGATCGTTTTATTATGTTTTGAGACCAGTTGATTAAATGCTTGATAGGTTTGGCGGTGTTTCGTATTCAAAAATATTTGATGCTTAGATTTCTCGTCATTGATACGCGCAATGGTTTCATTGTTCTTTCGGCTCATTTGGTTGATTGCAGCCACCTGGTTATTGTACTCATTAATGGTTGCTTTATACGTATGCTTAACATTTTCATACTCAGATGACTTAGCCACTAAAATGTTTTTTTCTAACTGTTCAGCCAACTTCGCCAAAACAATCAAGGCTTGCTGCTGCTGTATTAGCAACGCTTTTTTGGTCACAAGATCAGCTTCTAACTGTGTTATTAGCGCTAACCTTTCTTGAACTTCCGGACTTTGTTCAACCTCGGCAAATTGACGTAACGCTTGCTGCTCAAGTTGAGCCATGTGCGTTTTACTGTTGTCATAAGCCAGTTTAAGTTTGTTATATTTTGCATATGTTGGATGGTTTTCACTGCCTACCCGCGCAGATTGATATTGACTGTGATACCAACGTGCATGGGCAATAAACAACGTCCCAGAATACGCATAATCTTGTGATGACGAAGAAAACTGCTGCTCTAACCCAAAATCAACGGTTGCCCGTGCTTTTTCAAACCATTCCCCCGCACTTGTACCTTTGACTGATTTCGCTATTTTAGTTTGTAAATCGGCCAAGGCGCGTAAAGCAAACGAGTTTGGGCGCCCTACTTTCACACCTTGAGTTAACAGCCTTTCAAGCCGTTTTAAGTGGTCTAAAGAGAGACCTTGAATTTGTGTAACCGCATCAACATACCAAGCTAAATACAGTAACTTGTTGGGGGCTTTTAAACGAGCTTGAGTGAAATGATAGCGCGCAATAACCAAGTGTTTTTGCTGGATGGCCAATTGAGCAAGATCGTAATGTGCGTTCGCCGTATTACCTGAGGATGCCAAAATAATTTTCAGCCGTGACTGGATAGACTCGGACACCCTTTTTTGATAAACCTGCGTAATTTTTTCAAGCAGTCTCTTTTCAGAGGCGGCTAAGTCAGCAGAGATAAAAAGCAGCAAGAGTAGGATTAAAGGGAAAAAAGCAGGTTTTTTCATAAGCAACAACAACGCGGGAAACCCAAGCATTCCATAAGGGAATACCCTAACCCGCGATATACTACCAAGAGTTTCCTATAAAACAACTGAAATTTAGAGGGGAATTTCTTAAGAGAGCGTTTTTCACGTAATACTTTCTCTAAGGCAGTGTTATATTAGACATATAAAATATTTGCATTATAAAACCTGTCTCTACGTTTTATAACTGCCTGTCACCTTGTAAGTAACCCATTAAAAATAAGTGTGCGTTTTTTTCCTATCAACACTGCATGCAATATGTGCATACCCCATTAAATAAAGGAATGATTACTTGCCGGTTGACTTGGAGCTACCACTTTTGGTTGATATATCGGGAGCTTGCCCTTCTTCTGACCATCTTTAAGGCAGTGTTATATTAGACATGAATCGGCGACCACAAACGTACTTTTTTGTGCTCAAAATCATAATCTTCTGCAGTAAGAATTTTCGCTAATCTCGCATTACACAAGGCCGCATCATAGGTTGAACCATAACAGGCATACGTCTGGCAGACCGCAAACCAATAATCTTCCGGATCAACAACGCCTAAATACTGCTCTGCTCGCTTCGGGCCGACACCAGGACACCCTTTATAGTTATCCGTGCTATCTCCCATGAGTGTCTGCATCATATGAAAACGATGGGCTGCTTCGAGTGTGATTTTTCTAGCGTCACGATCTTTGTTCGGGTTGTACAACCAACATGGCACCGTCTGCAAATCTTTATCACTGCTAACAACCACCTTGTCACCGGGGATCAACGTATCATGCGTGGCCAAAATACCCATAATGTCATCCGCCTCTAGGTCAGGCCGCATACATTTTTTCATATGCTTGATGATGTATTGCCGCAATGTCTGATACAGCAACGGTTTCTCCCGCTTTCGATTGCCCTTATAATCTGCGTAGATCGTATGCCGCCAATTACTGGATGCAGACAAACAAGCAATCAGCTCATCCGCATTGAAACGCTGTTTTAAGTGCGCACAGTAGTCGACTAAGTAGTCAATCGCCCCCGTTTCATCTGCAACACGCTCAGTCTGCGTATTTTCTTTCCACGTGTGTTCAAACTTAATTGCAGTGCGATAAATCACAATATCTGCATCTAAAAGCAAGGTGAGCATCCCTGCACCTCCTGTCAATAAATCGAATAGACCTCACTCAAGGATGAACCCTGACCAGGCGGAATCCCAGAAATTCGTTACGACTCTCCTGTAAGTACCTATGACGATTCGCTGAACGTACATATCTTGGTAAGCTGCTCCAGCTGCCACCTCGATTCACATGCTTGTCAGTACTACTGGCACTACTGCATACTTTTTCTGTGCCGTCGTAGCTTTCACTGTAAGTACTACACGTCCATTCCCAAACGTTACCGAGCATATCATGTAACCCAAAACCATTCGGCTTGAACTTCCCGACAGGTGAAGTCACCACATAACCATCCTGACAATTGTGAATTGTCCAACCGTCCCATTGATGTTTTGCACTTTTATCTGCTACGTTCGCATACTGACAAGCCCAATCCGCACGCTCTCCCCAATACCTCGATTCGGTACCACCCCCTC
>Ga0256847_1000174_pt1 | contig 44536 bp, 44 predicted proteins | sample TeddybearmetaG_FD_189099 | JGI IMG/M metagenome (GOLD analysis project Ga0256847, IMG submission 189099) | Hydrothermal vent microbial communities from East Pacific Rise, Pacific Ocean - Teddybear | ecosystem: Environmental > Aquatic > Marine > Hydrothermal vents | place: Pacific Ocean: East...
AAGGGCGGGAAAATTTTGGCACTACTACTTCCTGAGAGCCATCGACGTCTTCAATTTGCAGCGCAGTAGAAATGAAGCGGATTTCATTTTGTACTTCGGTTAACTTCTGCTGGCATGCGGTACATGACTTAACATGATCTGTTAAGACGATTATCTGATCTGCTGGCAGTGCTTTATCTGCGTACATGGACAACTGCAAAGGAGTAGCGTGTGTCATTTGGGCTCCTTATTTGTCGCGGAAGCAGAAGCGAGATCGAGCCGTAGTTTCTCTTTCGCACGAAGTAGCAGAATACCAACATGATTGCGGCTAATTTCCAGCTGCTGTGCCACTTCTTCGTAGCTAAACTGGTTGAAGTAGGTGAGCACCAGAGGAATGCGATACTTTGCCGAAAGATTGGCCACCGCGCCATTGAGTGATTCAGCTTCTTCAAGGGAAATAAGTTCACTTAACACAGGCGTATCTGTGTCAGTGAGTTCTTCAAGTTCGGCTTCTTCATCACCAAAGAGTGCAACAGTTCTGTTTTGCTGCCGCAATAGATCTATACAGTAATTGTTTGCAATCGAAGCAATCCAATGCCAAAACGGTTGTTCTGCTTTGTACTTTCCAAAACTCTTGTAGGCTCGCATAAAAGCTTCCTGGGCTGCATCTTCTGCCAGTTCACTCGAATTCAACAATCGACGACATAGCCCAAAAACTCGGACGTAGTACTCTTTATAGAGGATCTCGAAGGCTGCGTTTCTCACCAATTTTAAATTCCAGTCATTCAAACAGTAATACGATGCTGCCCGGAATTTATTACAAAACGGAGTGAAAAACTTCTATATATGGAGATTGGGGGAGTAAATGCGAGCTTAGAGGCTCTTTTTCTTGTTGCGTATTTTCATGGCGCGAAACGCTTTAGCGAGTTGTCGGCCGGTATCGCGCTCTTCGCTTATAAATCGACCCATCAGTTCCCCGGTCTGCGGATCAATACTTTTATCAGCCAGAATCTGCAACAAAGCGTCACCTTCCTCGCTTTTTACACTGAATTTTGTACCGATACCAAACGAAGCAAATTTATCTTCGTCGCAGATTTTGGACTTAAGTAGCTTAACCTGCTTGTTGATCGATTTATCGGTAGTGGGGCGAAGGTTGAAACCCAGCTCGGTCAGTCTTTTTTCAAATGCCCAGCTATGTTCCATCTCCCGTACGGCAATCATATTGAGAACAGATTTTAGCGATTGGTCGGAGGTACTTGTGCTCCACGCATTAAATAATTCATATCCACCACGTTCACCGTTGGCTATCGCATTCAATAGCCCGATATAGCTCGGTTTCCTTGGCATAAATTGTTCCCCCTCGATACCAAGCTTAAGTTACGAGCAATCGCTGTTGTTGTCCAGACCCTACTACATCAGGTACCCTGAGCTTTCGGTATCAATGCTTAACATACACAGGGGTAGCTCTTGGACCACGCAACAAAAACACCACTCTATTACTTGTCAGTACTTGTGCTGTTACTGCTTTTTACCAACGCTGCTTGTTCCAACCAACCTGGGCAAACACCCTATCTGACTCAGGCGCAGGCCATACATAGCGCAGCGCTCACAATTGATGCACACGCTGATATCGAATTTCCGGGTAAACCTTCCGCTTATGTTGGGGACGATGGATTATCTCAGGTGGAACCGGCGAAAATGCGGCGGGGCGGTATGGATGCAGTGGTAATGTCCGTCGCCGTTGGGCCCATGCCCAGAAATGAGAAGGGCTACGCGGCCGCACGTGAACTCGCAGAAAGCAAGCTTGCAGCTGTAAAAGCGCTAACTGCAGATCCTGCAAATAACGCCACCATTCCACTTACCGCTGATGATCTTGTTGCGGCCCACCAGGCCGGAAAATCCGCTCTGATTCTTGGCTTTCAAAACGCACTGATTTTAGGCGACGACGTATCCGCTCTTGAATACTTCTACCAGGCCGGTGTGCGAGTATTTGCGCTGACACACATGGGGCACAACAACTTTGCAGATTCATCACGACCTTTGTTTAATGGTGCAACGGGCACACATGAAGCCACATCAGAGCACGGTGGATTGTCTCCGCTTGGAGTAGCTGCAATTAAGAAAATCAATGCTCTTGGAGGCATTGTTGATATTTCACAGCTGTCAAAACAGGCAGCGCTTCAGGTTATCCAATTGTCCACCACTCCTGTTATTGCCAGCCATTCCAACGTTCAAACGCTGACAAACGTTAGTAGGAATTTAAGCGACGAAGAAATCGATCAAATAGGAGCTTCGGGCGGCGTCATACACCTGGCTCCGTTCAGAGGCTATTTGTTTGACTCCTCCAACCCACAGTTTGATATTGACCTTAGAGCCGTTCGTCGTGAAGCAGGAGTGACTGAAGACTATCTGTATCCCTTTGAACTCTATTGGGAAATCGATAACCCGCAAGTGAAAGCAGAATTTCTTAAAAGTGTAAGCGATCTAATCGGGCCGCTAAGCCTGGATGACATGCTTAACCATCTTGACTATATAGCAGAACGCATTGGCGTAGATCACATTGGTATAGGAACAGACTTTAATCACGGCAGTGGACTTCCTGGATACAAAGACGCCAGCGAAGCACTAAACATAACTGTTGGCTTGCTTAAGCGTGGCTACAGCGAAGCAGACATCAGGAAAATCTGGGGTGGTAACTTTCTGCGTGTCTGGCGCAAAGCGGAACAGGTAGACTAATCGTCAGGCAAAACGCTCGTCGTTAGCAGCATTGGCACCTAAGGCTTTTTCTGGTGGCAATATCCCTGCGTTTTCTGAGTCTTTCGCCTTCGGGTCCGAATAGTAACCTAGCGCATAGTCACCGTGGGTGTATCCCAATAGTTGCTGTAACTCTACATCCAGGTGTTTAGCTATTTCGGGTGGGCATGAAAGGTATTGATTTTCTTCCTGGCGTAACCAGCCTAAACAGTAAGTTATGTTCAAGCCCGTTCTATAGTCATCCGAATGGTTCTGTCCACCCGAATGAATAACAGACCCGGTAAAAACCAGAACAGAGCCTGGATCCATAACCGCCTGACAAATTTCATCTGGTTGAGCCTCTCGTTTCCAGTCCCAGCGGTGACTTCCAGGAACTATTCGAGTCGCCCCGTTTTTTTCGGTAAAATCAGTTAGGGCCCAAATGGTACTGAGTTGGGTTTCAATCTCCCGTGGCAAGAGCGTGCCCCAGGCCAATCGATCTCTGTGGAAATCTTGTGCACCTTCTCCAGGATTAATTTTGATCACTTGAGTGGTATTTATCTGCAGTTTTTTTGAGAACGGAGAAAGAAATTGTTTGGCCAGCCCTAAAATTTTTTTATTGGTAACAATACCTCGACAACCAGGGCTACGCGCCACCAATGCACCGGTACGTTGAGTGTACTTCCCGGTAAACTCGTCCCGACCTGTTTTGGTTCTGGAAACAAAAGGTTCCAGTTCGCTGTTGATTCGATTGAGAAAGTCGGCGCTCATGGCGTTCGAAAGAATACACGCTCCGTCACGTTCAATAAGTTTCAATATGGCTTCAGAGCTTGTAGATGCGGGTATAGTTTCCAGTTTTATCATGTTGTATTCTCGTCACTTGTCGTCGTTAAGCATCTGGAATACTACACCAAGCCCAATAATTCTTCGCAGTTTTACAAAACATCTCAAGGAACAAAACCGGGTTTTTCGGAAAGCAAGTTTCTGACTGGAAAGGGCTGCGATTTGAGTGCCCTTTAGATTCATTCTCGCATTTATTATAGCCGACCACGGATAGCAGAGGGAGTCTTTCCGTAAGTTTTCTGGAAAATATCGTTAAATCGCCGAATGCTTCCGTAGCCAGATTCAAAGGCAATATCGCTAAAACTCATATTCGTATCATTTATCAGTCGTTTTGCGTTATGCATTCGCCGGGTTGCCGCCAGTTGGCGCGGAGTAGCGCCGGTATATTGTTGAAAGAGCCTGTTTACATGCCGGGTTCCAATTCCTAATCGTTCAGCTAAATCGGCAATGCTGTGCGTGTCCAGATACCCTTCTTCAATAATGCGCAAACCACGCTTCACCACCGCCTTTGTTCCTATCCATGCAGCACTACCCGGGGCACTTTCCGGTCTACACCGCAAACAGGGTCGGTAGCCAGATTGTTCAGCGGCAGCAGCTGTTGGTGCAAAGATTACATTTTTTGCGAGCGGCAATTTTACCCGGCAAATGGTTCTGCAATAGATTCGTGTTGTTCGAACACATATAAAAAACACACCATCAAATACCGGATCACGAATCTGTCTGGCATTCTCACATGCACTTTCGATCAACATCCCCTGACTGTCAAAAATAGTATCCATAGATGCAGTCTATATGAACGGCCGGATAGAGTTAGCCAGTTCTGGACCCTATCATTATAAACCAGCAATGGTGCGCTCCTATGGCAACACGGTAGGATATGATTCAGATCTGGCACTTACCTGTTCATTCAACAAACATACAGGTATTAAACCAACCCGCGACAGGAAAAGGGCACAAATAATGATTGGATATATCACACTGGGTACAAACAATCTGGAGCGAGCTGCAAAATTTTATGATGCGCTGCTTGCTGAACTGGGCGCAAAACGCACCATGACAGACAAGCGTATGCTCGGATGGGGAAGAAGGTCTGTTGAAACCATGTTCTCGGTGATAGCCCCGTTCGATGAAAACGAAGCAACACCTGGAAATGGTGCAATGACTGCTTTACTGGTGGGCTCTGGAGAAGCAGTAGAAAAAATTTATCAGAAGGCACTGGAACTGGGTGCAACTGACGAAGGCGCGCCGCACGATCGCAACTCCAGTATGGGTTTTTATGGTGGCTATTTTAGAGACCTTGATGGAAACAAACTGGTTGTGTACTGCCTGGGATGGAAGGGAAAATGACAAGACAAGTGTAATGCTACACACGCTAGAACTTATGTTGGCAGATCTGGAAATCTGAATTGAGCTTGTGGTTTTACGAGAGATGTCGTGTTTTCTCAATTAGCCACGAAGATACCAGGGAAAGAAAAAGTATAGTCCACGCTCTACCAGTGCTCCGCCAAACATCGGGCCAATCGGTATAAGCAGATATAGGGCAAAGCGCGTTAAGGAGGGGGCCAGGCAAGGTTTCATAGACTCTTAAGGTCCATGGAGTAACATAGAATCTTTGTGAATCCATATCACCTCCCTCCGGTTTGAGTCCAAACTGGTAATGATTTAATCCAGCACCACAATTTTGGTGGACAGATTAATTTTTGCGTGTTGCTTGGGCTTTACCAGTGTATTGAGTACCTCAAACTTGAGCTCAACTTTCTTTAGGCGTTTACCCGTTTTAACTTTAACTTTGGTGGTGCCATGTTGTGCAATTTTGAGAATATCTGCGCTCTCACTAAAAGTGTAATCACTGGTATTTTTCAGGTAAAAATCACTGTCTGACCTGTTTTCTATTTCTACCTGCAACACATCCGAGGTGCCAGAGTAGGTAGCGCTAACGATACTTAAAGATACCTCCAGTATTTCTTTCATCGGGTTTTTACGGGCGATAAGAAGGTTTTTGAACCAGACTACCGTTCTACCGGCAAACAGAGCCTCACGAATAGATTCCATGGTACGTTCTTTTGCAAGCACCAGCGTTACTGGCCGATGGCCACCTTCATGCGGTTTATAATCCCAGTCTATCAACTCGTGAATATCCGAGACACCTATCAAGGTCAGATTCAGATCAAGCGCTATCTGAAAAGCTTCCTCCGAGTAGTTATTTCCGTTAGCTATTTCAATACCATGAATGCTTTGGTTTTTTGCATTGGAAATATGAAATTCTGGTGCAACAACTATATTGTTGGGAAAATCACTTCCCCACCAGGAATGATTCCAGAACAAAAAGGCACCTTGTTCGTTAGCCGCATCAACCGCATCCTGAGCAGGCCATTTTGTGACTGTCTCGTAATACTTCAGAGTGTCGCTGGGATCTTCGGGTACATAATTGTTAAGCAGCTTATTGGCGTCTGTTATAAACAGCGCATTAATATGGCCAGCAGGTCCCCTACGTGTAATCTCTGAACCGGGAATCAGAATAAGATCATTACCCTCATTAGCCTGCGAGGCAATCTCGAAGGATCGGTTTCTGTCAGGATGAGGAAGGTCGGCCAAATGTGGCTGGTACTCCAGATGCTCGGTGATGGCCATGGCATCCAGCCCATCATATAGAGCTTCGCTGACCCTGAGTGTCGGCCAAACATGGCCATCTGAAAAAACAGAGTGGGTATGCGGATCGAGCGACAGGGTTTTGTAATTTTTGGTGTCCGGAAACCTTATTTTCCTGCTGTCGTTATCAGTGTCTGGACCATTTGCCTGACGATGGCTATGAACATTAAGTGCTGTAAACATAGAAACTACGGTGATCAACAGTATTACAGGTGAAAATTTCATAATTGTCCCCAGGCTTATTATTTCTATCAGTATGCAAACAAACGGTGGGTGCTGACAAGTAGGTGGGCCCGAATTAGGTTTCTGCTGAAAAAGCGCTGCATTGGCAGTATTCTATTACTGGATAACGAAGGGGCAAAGTATATATGAATGACGAAACTCACTTCCAGGGCATGGAAAATGCACTTCTAAAAACAGAACACGATCTGAACATTACCGGATGCGATACAGATTTTGAGGGTCGCAAAACCACATCAACCATGCAGGGGCGCACCACCGACACCAAAATGATCTGGCAACGGACCTATGAAGATATGTTTGAAGCGGAAAGCGAGGCCACGGCAAAAGGTATTTGAAAATGACTCAAACCAACTATCCAGACCTTACGTCCAGGTCCTCCAGCTTTTATAGACGAGGCCGCAAGGTACTGCCCGGGGGAGGTAGTCGCAGCACCATTCAGTCACGGCCGTACCCCATTTACTTTGCCTCCGGTTTGGGCAAAAACATAGTCGACGTCGATGGTAATACACTGATCGATTTCAATAACAATTACACCTCACTGATACACGGACACTGTCATCCCAATATTGTCAAAGCCGTAAGCGAACAAATTACCAGGGGTTCAGCTTTTTCCTTTGGCAGCGAAATCGAAATAAAACTGGCAGAGTTATTGTGTGGCCGAGTTTCAGGCTTTGAACAAATTCGGTTTATGAACTCCGGAACCGAAGCCGTTATGAACGGTATCAAAGCTGCTCGTGCGTTTACCGGAAAAGCAAAAATTGCGAAATGCGAAAATGCCTATCACGGCTCTTATGCTGCAGCCGAAACCAGTCTGGCTGTCGATCCAACAGATTTATCAAAGGGCGATCCGGTATCCAAAGCTTATAGTAATGGCACACCCCAAAAAGTGCTGGACGATATAATTGTAATTCCCTTCAATGATGTAGCGAATTGCAGACGCATACTAAACGCGCACGGCTCGGATCTGGCCGGAATATTGTTTGATCCCTTTGGCGCCAATATGGGCAGATTGCCACCTACCCAGGAGTTTATCGACCTGCTGGATGAGATGCGCGTTGCCCATGGTTTACTGTTGATTTCGGATGAAGTAATAGCCTTTCGGGCTGATTACCATGGCTGTATGGCTCAATTTGGTATAATTGCCGATATCACCTGCCTGGGTAAAATTATTGGCGGTGGGTTTCCAGTGGGCGCGATTGCTGGCTCACAGCATGTTATGAGTGTATTTGACGGGCGTGATGAAAAAGCCAGATTACCTCACGGAGGAACATTCAACGCAAATCCGGTAACCATGGCAGCAGGATACGCAGCGATGGAACTGATGACACCCGAAGCATTCAACCGCATCAACAAACTGGGAGGAAGCTTCAGGGCTGCCATAAAGGAAGTGTTGGCTCAGTTAAACATCAAGGCAAATGTCCTGGGGCAAGGCTCGGTTTTTGCCATCGACATTGTGGGTCCAATCCCTGGCGCCACTACAATGAAACGCGGTGCAACACGCCTAATTGAAGGCATTGAGGCAGATTTTATAAACGCAGGATACTTTCTATCCGCCGGGTTGCATGGAACCATTTCTACGGCAATGGATGAAGATGACATAGGACCTTTCTGTGAGGTACTACATAGTACTTTAAATAAACTGTAGGAAATTAATCAACCTCGATTGCAGCCACTATAAAACCTGGCTAGAGAAACAATGTACACTGGAACAAACATCGGATGATAAGCATGCTTTCTATCTACTCCAATTATGTCTGAATGGCTTTCCACTCTCGATTCACTGAATAGCCGGGCCTTACCAGATTGGTACAATGAGGCAAAGTTTGGTATTTTTATCCATTGGGGATTGTTTTCCATTCCCGCTTTTGCGCCGAAAACTGGTAAAATATCAGAGGTGTTTATAAACCAGTACGACACGGCCATTACCCGCACGCCTTACTGTGAATGGTACGAGAATGCCATTCGTGATTCCAACTCGCCCAGTGCGGCTTTCCATCAAAGCAACTATTCCGGCGCGCCGTACACTGCGTTTAAAGAGGATTTTAATGCGGGCCTGAAGCAGTGGGATCCCGACACCTGGGCAGATTTATTTTTTAAGGCCGGCGCAAAGTACGTAGTGCTGGTAAGTAAACACCATGATGGCTATTGCCTGTGGCCGAGCAATATCAACAATCCAAACAGAAAAAACTGGTTTAGTGAAAGAGACATCGTTGGAGAGCTGGCTGCGGCTGTACGCAAGCGCGGCATGCGGTTCGGTTTATATTATTCAGGAGGTATCGACTGGAGTTTTAACCCGGAGCTGGTGAAAACATTCGCTCAGTTTGTCGGTTCGGTTCCAGCAGGAGACTACCCAAAGTATGCGAAAGATCAGCTACTTGAACTGATTCACAAATACCAGCCGGATATTCTCTGGAACGATATATCCTGGCCTGATAATCAACATGAACTCCTGGATCTGTTCGCTCAATACTACAACCATATTCCAGAAGGGGTGGTGAACGACAGATGGCGACATCAGAACCTGCTAAGCGGGCTAATGCGCACAAAAACAGCCCGCCGCCTGCTGGACTGGGTGGCAAAGCGTTATATTCGGCGTAATCCGGATAAAGTAGAGGGCGTAGTGCCTCAGGAAATTCCCCATAGCGATTTCCGCACTCCTGAATACACCAGCTTTGAAGATATTCAGGTTAAAAAGTGGGAAACCACAAAAGGCATGAGCCATTCATTCGGGTTCAATCGAAACGATTTGGAGGAAGATTACGAAACACCATTGGCACTGCTAACTGGGCTAATCGATTCCGTATCAAAAAACGGGAATTTGTTACTTAACGTTGGTCCTCGCGGTGATGATGCTCAGATTCCTGAACCACAAGTGAGCCGCCTGTTATTTCTCGGCGATTGGTTACGCAAAAACGGAGAGGCCATTTATGCAACACAGCCCTGGACGCGTGCGGAAGATACTTCTTTGGAAGGATGCCCAGTGCGTTTCACCTGCCGAAACAACAAATTGTATGTATTTCTTCTGGATCAAAATGATGAAGGGTTTATAAGTCTAGAAAACATTCCCGGAATCACTAAGATCCACGTACTGAATACACAAACAAACCTTCAGTTCACCTACCACAATGACACGCTTCAAATTGAGATCGACAGAATGAAAGCCATACGTGTTCTGGTACTAGAGCCACTTCCCAGGTATTAGGGCAGGTCGCTTATCCAGCAATTGGAGCTGCAACGCAATCAATACGAATTGGATCGGGGGGCGTAACAGGGATAATCCTCCCACGCCCTGAAGGTTAGGAAGCGGCAAACAGGTCGGTGTGAGGATTTGAGAGCAGTGCCCGGCGGGCGGTAGCCCCGGTGGAGCTAGCATCGAAGCTCGCTAGGTGATAAGCCATAGTGTTTTTTGAAGATTTTGGAAAAGTGCGCCGCGTTTACAAATCCAACGCTGTAGGCAATGCGTTCAATGGTGTAACCAACAAACGCTTTGTCTCTAAGTAATTCGCTCGCCTTCCCCAGACGCTTGGCTGTAATCATGGTGTGAATCGTTTCATTTTGATCTTGAAACAGCTTATGAAGATAACGATCGGATATACCCATCGCACACGCAATGGAAGAGTTATTAAGATTCGGATTGCAAAGATTGTTATCGATGTACTGGCGAATACGACGGCGCAGCGACCATTGTACTGAAGAGGCTTTCCCGCGTTCTTCCAACAATATCGAGGAACTAAATGCCATTGCTACCATGTTTACCAAGTTATCCGACAAGTCTTCCGCTGCCTCTGGTAAGCAATGCAACTCTTTGACCAGAGAAAATACGAAATTACTTAGTACCGCTCCCAGACCGGAGGTACCAGAAATAGCGATCGCTGTGTGCTGTTCTGGGTTCATTAGATGGCGTGACAACACTTCGTTCGGCATCTGAATAACAAATTGACGGAAGCGTTTTTCAAAGGTCAGCGAGTACGGACGAGTACTATCGTATAGGGCAAAGCTACCAGGGTTTAATAGTGCTTCGCGACCGTCTTGGCGCACCAGGCCCTGAGCCTCTAGCTGAAAACTGATAAGAAAATCGGCTTCGGTAGATTTAGAAATCAATTTCCTGGATCGGCGAACGATTTGCGGGTCTGAGCGCACTTCCGAAAACGCCAGCTCTGCTACGCCAATGCCACCCCGAAGTTCAGCGTTAAACACTGATTCTTCTACGCGTTCGCATTCCAGTTTCACAAACTCTTCACAAACTGCATCACGCCAATAATCGAAGCGCTCATTCTCGGCACAGGCTGCTGTGCTGCGGTGATGACCATCTGCAATTAAAAAATCCATTCTGCCTCGCTTACGCAAGAAACTTCGCTAAGAGTCTCCCCGCTGCACTTTTTCATTGTATTGATCGATACTGATGCTACCACCCTCTAGCTCGGCTTTACCAATATCTTTAGGTTGTAGCACGCCCTGAAGCATGTCGATGCGCTTCCAGGCCGGAAATGGCTGTTCACCTTTATCATTGGGCAGGTATTTTGATGTCTCAACACGCTTATGCTTGTGAATGTAGCGAGCACAGTTGTAAAACACAGAATCAACATCAACCTCAACCACCATATTCGCACCCGGAAAGCGGCTCATCAAATCGACATCGGTGCTAAGCGAAGCGGTGCCCTGCAGGCGCACACGAAGCGGCGTTTCCATGTCAATGAATAACATACCTACTTTACCGGTCTCGTTAGTGTTACCCATAGAATAGAACATGCCATTGCCGTCGTAATTCGGAAACACTATCTTCGTTGTACTGACAATCTGAACCATACCAACTGAACCGCCTTTGTAGGAAACCGTTGGCTCGCCTTGCGCATTAACCGTTGACAGAAAAAAATAGTCGCGCGCAGAAATAAACTCAATTTGCTCTTCCTGAATCTCATCAGACACAATCGCAGCAACCACCGCATCGGCCAGGTTTACGCTATCATGTTCGGCTTGTATTTTGCGTTGTGAGTCAGAATAGAAATCATCTGGGCTGGGCATATTTTAATTCCTCAAGAGTACTGTTAGCAAACATAAAATGGCTTACAAGTCACATACCAATCTTTTGATAGTCTAACACCAGCTAGCGACTCATTTAATGGCTACCCTACGTCTTCTACTTCATCCAAGCCTTGTTCATCGTCCTCTGGCATATAGGTTTCCGTCACCGGTTGCGGGCGTCTGTTTAACAATAGGCGCGTTACGTCCGGTCTTGAGTAATGGCCCACTGGATCCGCAAACACCTTGGAAATAGTAATAGCTCCCATATCCAAATCAGCGATCAACAGGCCCTCTTCATTCTCAGGTATTTTGTCGGCAAGGGGTGCACCGTCCGGACCAAAAATAACAGCATGTCCACCGCCGGCAAGAAGTATTTCCTTGTGCTCATCGTTCTCGACCATGATGTCTATCATCTCTGGTGAAACTATTCCGCAAGCGCCAATCACAAAACATTGTCCCTCTGCGGCATACAGTTGAGAGGCAGCGTTGTTAAGCTCTGGCCCTAAAGCATAGGCTTGTGGCATTGCAGAGAAAGAAGGCCAGGCTGCACAGTGAATCTGTTCGTGCATACTGTACATAGCGTATTTACTGAGCGGTTGCAGGTGTTCCCAACAGGCTAACTGGCCGATGCGGCCTAAATCCGTTTCGACAACCGCTAGATCAGACCCATCACCATCACCAAACACCGTTCGTTCTTGATGGGTTGGTTTTAACTTACGTCTTGCCGACAAAACTGACCCATCGCTCCCAAACAGAAATTGAGCTATGTACAATGACCCATGATCTCGTTCGCTGGCGCCGGCGGATACAAAGATATTGTTGTCTCTAGCCGCGCGCGCCAAAGTATTGAATTCATCGCCGCCAACTTCAATAGAATTGGCGTGGTAATCACCAAAGTACTTCATGTTACGCATGGTATTGTTTAACCAAATATACCAAGGATAACCAGGCAGCCAGGTTTCTGGAAAAACGACTAAATCACAGCCTTTACTAGCTGCTTCTTCAATTAGTTTTACGGATTTTTCTACTGTAGCATTAAGGTCCATAAAAACTGGGGCGGCTTGCACTGCAGCGGCCTTTACGATTGGTTTGGTCGACATTTTCACTCCTTCGCACGCACTTTAAAGGCGCTAATATTCAATTGCAAGGTATCAACAAAAGCTCCGGGAATAGACACAATAACCAGTGTTTTTTGCTTTCCCTTACAGAGCTCACCAGTGTTAAGCAATATAGAGCACAAACCTAGAATCTATGACGATAGGTTAGTCCATACTCACGCGGACGATTAGGTACCGCAGAATGAAAGCCTAAGCCAAAGTTAGAGTTACCGCTAACAATTACACGCTCATTCCCTATGTTCTCTACCCACAAGACTACTTCGCTTTTTTCTGACAGGTCTAATCGAGCTGAGGCGTTCACAAAATTAGCCGCTTTTTGAAATAGAAAGGGAGAGTTTTGCGAATCGTTGAATATGTCATCTGTGTAAGAATAATCTACGCGGAAGGTCAGAGCCTTGCTAGCCACTCTGGCCATATACTCAAGTCCGACGCTCAAAGTACTCTCTGGAGTATTAACCAATTTCGAATCCATAGTAATAGCTGACGATAAACCGGGAACTGGATTGACGGTAGTGTACGAAGCATTCGTGTAGCCATAGCCTAGATCAACTCTAAAACTATCGCCAATGACTATGGTTGCCTCTAATTCGAATCCGTTAACATCAGCAGCACCCGCATTAGCGGTAAGCGGGCCACCTAACGTATCGAAGAAAGTGACCTGAATATCTTTATACTTTGACATAAAGAGCGCGGCATTAACCCGAAAACGGTTGTCAGAACTTTGCCACTTCAGACCGATTTCATGTGAATCCAACGTTTCTGGATCGAACGGAAGTACTTCTGGAACAGCGGCAACGTAGCGCAACACGAAACCACCGCTTTTAAAACCTTGTGAAAAGCTGTAATAGGCCAGCGTATTTTCATTTACTTTTGCGTCCACACTAAAGTAAAACTGAGTTTCGTCAAAACTTTCATTAACTTCACCCGTACCGTCGCCCACCAACGGTATATAACCTGGCACCAGAGGACCGCCTGGCTCAAGCTGTGCCTCAATACCCGGCGCACCAATCAAGAAAACCAGAGGTTCACCGGCTACATTTGCACCAATGATCTGAGTGTAAGCAAACTCTTTTTCGTCTTTGGTATAACGAGCACCGGCGGTCACAGCCCAAACATTGTTAATGTCATATGTAGCCTGAAAGTATGCCGCTTTGCTACTGTTATCCACTTCGGCATCATTTCTAATCGCTGCCTGAAAACCTGCCCCGCCTTCTGGACCCGTGCCCGGCGCGGGTATGCTCACCGGTACGTTTACGTCATCCGTACCTTTCTCATCAAAGAAAAAGATACCGGCGGCATATTTGAGACGGCCTTCAATTGCTGTGCCGGTTAATTGCAATTCATGTGTAGTTTGATCTACATTGTAATTATCATTCACAATTTCAGTAATTTGAAATGGCGAGTTGTCTGCATCATTAGCAAACTTGCTTTTAGTATTACGAAACGAACCTGTGTACTTCAAATCAAAATTCGCACCATGATAATTTGCTATAAACGCTGTACCTAATACCTCTACTTCGGAGAAAGATGCCTGGTCACCAAAGGATACATCGGCGTCGATATCATCCACGACAAACTGGTTAAATATTCCCAGAGCACCACCAATAATTTCGAAAAAATCACCCGTCGCCGACAGGGAACCTGGGCCGAGAGGACCTAAAAGGGTGCCTGTGGGAAGAAGTATGGAGAAATTTTCTACCAGGGCTGCACCGACAACACCTGCACCACCTGGTGTACCATCTGGAAACGCAGCGGTAAAGCCAACAGCAACCGACGGAGCCGCACTTTCGTCAATATCGGTATAATCTACTGTAGCCTGAAAATCCCATCGATCATTCGGCGTATAAGTGGCAGCCCCACGAAATGAAAGGCGCTTTTCATCACCCAGCTTATCACCAGCTAATGGCCGATCTACGAAACCGTCACGGTTTTTGCTGGAAGCCGACCATGAGGTCTTTAGGGTGTCACTTATCGGAAGATCAACCGAAGCTCGAAGGTTCAGTCGCCCGTCATTACCTGCAGTTACTTCAACAGCTGCCTCAAATTCTTCTGCGGGTTTTCGCGAGATTATATTAATCGCGCCACCGATGGTATTACGACCAAACAATGTGCCTTGCGGACCACGCAAGACTTCAATTCGCTCTACATCAAGCACATCTAAAACGCCGCCAACGGAACGAGAAACATATACTCCATCAATATAAGTCCCAACACCAGGATCAGTGGTTAAACTAAAATCGGTGTTACCGATGCCTCTAATAAACACCGCCGCACCTGACGAAACACCACCAATGGGAGATGTCGTATCGAACACTAAGTTCGGCGTGAATTTTTCTATCTCAGAAATATCGTTGATGCCTTTGTCGGATAGCGCGGTTGATGTAAATGCGGTAATCGCGATAGGTGTATCTTGTAAGCTCTCGGACCGTTTCTGTGCTGTAACTATCACCTCCTCCAAAATGCCTTGCGCTACACTCTGTTGAGCGAACAGCGTGCCTAGCAAGGTTATGGACACACATAGAATGCGCATCGAACAGGGTTTGTGAACGAAGCCATTATTGTATTTGTTACTAGAGACGGGCTTGTTTTGCATTTCGTTATCCTCGCTTGTAGATACCACTAAGGCTCAACCACGGAATAACATTAAAAGAGTGTCGAGCCCCAGTACATGTCTGTAACGGCACTATTCCTAGCCAATTTGTGCACTCGGTATAGCCCAGAGTTGGAGGTAGCGCACGCGAAAGCTTGTGATTTTATTACTCATTTTGATGTGAATTAGCTTGAGTGTGGCCAGTGCCATCGAGGCGGTTGTTAATCCGAACACCATCGATTAACCAGAGAATGTCCTAGCACCTCGAACCCTGTAGGGAACAATTCACATAATCAAAAGCTCCGTTTTTCGGAGCGAGATATAATCCAGGTACCCGTGCCTGTAATGTCTGTGAGAGGTCACTATATCCACCCAGGAGAATGTCATCTGCGGTAATTATCTCTACTCGATTCCCATAATTGGCAAGTTTTAGAGGAATGGTTTCTTCCAGTTGCCCGACTACCATAATTTCTTCTAACTCATAGGCCCAATTACTCTCGCAGGTCGCTATCAGAGCGACCACAATTGATACTACAATTCGATAATCCAACACAAAGCTCCCTTAGGTGTTCCCCCATATTAATGCACGCAAGCCTGTCTGCCAGTATTAATATAGGGGAACACCTAAGGTAAAACGGCTGACACCATATGAGTTTCGAGTCATCAAACTGACTCTACCAGTTAAAATGCCTTAAACCGAAACACGTAAATTTTTACCCTGGTGCTTTATATGCAGCAAATAGTCTGAAAATTGCTGTTGCAGACAATAACAGTTTGTCCCCGCAAGATACCTCCGCACCAACAAAGGCCATGCTTCCCGTAAGTTTTTTCAGGTAAACTTCTGCATCAACCCAACTACCCACGTCGGTAGCACCAATAAAATCTGTGTTGAGAGAAACCGTAGCGCAGTAACGCTGAGTGCTGGCGACAACCAGATGCCCAAATGCCGTATCCACAAACCCCAACAGTGCAGCGCCATGAATCACGTCATTCGGGTTGCCATGACGATGGTCCGGCAAAAAACCATAGTCAAACCCTCCTGCATCCCGTTCTTTACAATAATAGGGCCCATTTCGACCTATATAACCATCAACATTGGCAAAAGAGTTAAATCCTGAAGGAATCCCGGATGTTTTTGTGCGCATTGCGGCAAAGACCATAAAAGTATATGTTTAATATAGTATATAACTAATACCAACTGGTCTACGCTAATGCTCAAAGAGGATCCGACACAGCTGTTTGGGTTTTTAATTCATGAAATCGCTCGATTATTAAGTCGCGCTTTTGAACAACAAACCAGCGAACTGAAAGTTACCCGCGAACAGGCACGGGTACTTGCCTATATAGCGGTGAATGAGGGAGCAAAACAGGCTGATATTGCCAGGTTGATGGACGTCCAGAAAATCAGAATTACCAAGTTGGTGGACGACCTTGAACAAAAAGGCCTAATCAAACGCAAACCCGATCCAAACGACAGGCGCGTAAAAAAATTATACATCGAAGATACCGCACAAGTTGTACTCAAAAGTATCTGGCAAAGACTTTCTGATGTCTCTGATATTGCTCTGTCTGCGATACCACCCGATCAAAGAAATGTTCTGGTTACCCAGTTGAGCAATGTGCGTGACCTTTTAGTAGCAAACAACCGATGAAACGCCTCGCCATCTATATTTCAGTTCCAGTCGTCATTGCGGCGACCATTCTTTACCTTTATTTATCAGGTGGCAGATATGTAGTCACAGAAAATGCATATATTCGCTCTGGAATTGCAATGGTTAGCGCCGGATCGGCTGGACACATCAAGAAGGTACTCGTACAAGAAAACCAGTACGTTGAAGAAGGTGAATTGCTGTTTGTACTCGACCTGGAACCATTCGATCTGGCGGTTGATCACGCTCTGGCCGAACTGGAAGACACTCGAAACACGGTGGCTTTGCTTATAAGCCAGTACCATCTGGAAAAGGTCAAGCTGTCTGGCGCCGAGGAAGATCTGATTTATGCACAACAGGAGCTGGACAGGGTTCAACAACTCAGGCTCACCAATGCTGTTTCCGCTGAAAAACTGGCGGTACGGCAACACGAGTTACAATTGGCGAAAAACAACGTTAGCGTGGCTGTGGTAGACGTTACTTCTGCCCTTGCACAAATGGGAGGTAAGGCGAATCGCTCTATTGAAGATCACTCAAGGACGAAAAACGCACAGGTCAATTTGGCAGAAGCCAAAATGGATCAGCGCCGCGCAAGCGTGCTCGCAGGTGTATCTGGCACAATCGCTAAAATCGACCTGCATCCGGGAGAGTTTGTACAAAAAGGGCAGGCGGTATTCTCCATTGTGAACGGTACAGATATCTGGATTGAGGCCAATCTCAAAGAAACCCAGATGACACACATAGCGCAGGGGCAAATAATGCGCTTTGAAGTCGAAGCCTACCCCGAGATTGAACTAACAGGAAAGGTAGACAGTATTGCACCGGCTTCCGGAGCTGAATTCGCAATTTTACCACCGCAAAACGCAACGGGGAACTGGGTAAAAATTACCCAGCGCATACCTGTCAGGCTGACTATAGACAAGGAGCAGACGCTACCTCATTTGCGGGCAGGTATGAGCGTTACGGTATCTATCGATACCCAACAGAAGAGAAGTATTAAGAAGCTTCTGGATCAATGGTTTTCATAGAACGTCAGGTTTAACCATGTCGCCGGTAAATTCCAACATTCAGGCCAAAAGCGATTACACCGGATCCGCCGATGAGGTACCAGAAAACTCCCTGTTAAAATACCCACACATGCGCGGGCTTTCCCTTACCTTCGTATTGATGGGAATTATGTTGCACACCATCGATTCCAGTATCGCAAATGTAGCACTGCCACACATGCAGGGTTCCCTTTCTGCAACCGTTGATCAAATCTCATGGATTATCACCGGATATATCGTTGCTGCAGCAATTGGTACACCACCGGTTGCATGGCTTTCTGCCAGATTCGGAATAAAAAAAATATTACTAACCTCGGTTTCGATCTTTACTTTTGCTTCAGTTTTATGTGGCCTGTCTTTAACTCTGGAAGACATGGTGGCCTACCGAATTTTACAGGGTCTGTCTGGAGCAGCACTGATTCCGGTTGGGCAGACCGTAGTGCTCAGCGCATACAAACCTGAAGAATATTCCAAAGCAATGGGCCTGTTTGGCCTGGGTATAATGTTTGGCCCCATTATCGGACCAACACTTGGCGGTTACATCACAGAATGGTCCAACTGGAGGTGGGTGTTTTTTATTAACCTGCCATTTGGCATGTTAGCAACAGCGGGCATCTGGTTTTTTATCAAGGATACGCCCGCCAGGCGCAATCAAACCTTCGACACACTGGGTTTCTTATCCTTGATTGTCGCCATGGGTGCATTCCAGTTATTTATGGATCGGGGGCATGGCAAGGACTGGTTTGACTCCTGGGAAATCATCGCCTGGGCCGGGCTATTTGTAGGTTCGATTTATGTTTTTATCGTTCGAACAATTACTGCCAAAGCACCATTCTTCGATCGACTGTTATACAAGGACTGGAATTTTGTTCTGGGTAACATCGTATTCTTTTTTCTGGGGGGTAACATGGTCGTAATGATGATAATGGTGCCTATTGTTATGCAGACCCTTCAGGGCTATTCAGTTGCAAGTGCCGGTATGCTACTGGTCCCTCGCGGCCTGGGAATGATGTTAGCCATGACGCTAACACCAAGGTTGACCACCAAAATAGATCCACGAATCGTTATCTCCCTTGGTCTGGCGCTTACTGCTTTTGCCACCTGGGAACAGTCCCAAATGGGCATCTACTTTGCTGCCTCGGACTTTGTGCGCACCGGGTTTATACATGGTATGGGGTTAGGCATATTTTTTGTTTCCGTAGGCGCAGCCACATTCAGTGGCTTACCGGATGAGATGCGTCTGCAGGCAGCTACATTCTACAGTATGATTCGAAACGTTGGGCAATCCTTCTGCGCAGCGTTAGCAATGAGTGCCATAGTGAGAAGCATGCAAATCAATGTAGCGGAGCTCGGCGAATCAATAAATGCCCTGGAAAAGAACCTGCAGCTAACTATCAGCCAGTCTGCGCTCAACTACGATCCAACTGCCGCACTCGCCATCATGCAGAGCATTACCACCAAACAGGCAATGACCATTGCGTACATCAATGTTTTTTATGCGGTAAGTATAATGACCCTGCTACTTATTCCACTGGTGTGGTTTTTCAGAGTTCAACAAAAGTGAGGTGAGGTTCCGATATTTTATTACACCAGCTTACTGATTTTTACTCTACTCTCATGGAATGTACCGCCTTCTCCCAGATCAGTAGTTTTCTGGGATGTTAGATCGTTTATACCACTGTAGTCAGATAATTCGCTTTCCCAGTAGATTCCCTCGGCCACCAACAAACCCTTTTGGGTTCTATCGCTCACCGTGGCCAGGCGAATGGTACGCCCCCGGGCACTGGCTATTGTAACCCGGTCACCACTGCGAATATGGAGTGCGTCTGCATCGTCGGGGTGAATCAGGACAATCCCGATTTTTTCCCGATAACGTTCACCGAAAGTCGAATTTAACAGCTCGTTGTTGGGCGGAGTAATCAATGCAAAAGGGAACCGCCTAATCGCCTCTTCATCATCAAATTCACTACTCACACTCAAACATGGAACAAGCGGTACATCAGGATTGGCTGAGGCAGCAGAGAAGCGAAATTTGTTGCCGTTAAAGCACGAAAAATCTCCACCCGCGTTAAGCAGATCCGAGGTAATTATGTCTCCCGCCCGAATCCCGTTCTCCAGGTATTTCTTTGGTAAGCCTGAAATCGCGGGCAGGTAGGTAGTAATTCTCTGGGATGCCGATTCAGCAAATACAGGATCACTAAATCCCATTTTTCGAGCTAGGGTCTGAAACAGATCGAAATTACTGATCGCCTCTCCGCGCGGAGCAATTACTGGTTCAATTCGACCCATTTGAAAATGCCCGTAGCCCATATATATATCCTCATTTTCAAAGGAGGTCGTCGCGGGTAATAACAAATCTGCATAACGCGTTGTTGGCGTTAAAAACTGTTCATGCACTATGGTGAACAGATCTTCTCGCTCAAGCCCGCGCCGCACCAGACCTGCATCCGGTGCAACACTTAAAGGGTTACTTGAATATACAAACAGGCTTTTCACAGGCGGACTGGCCTCGTTTAAAGCCTCTCCTAGCCTAACCATGTTAATAATACGCGTTGGTTTCTCCATCATCGAAGAGAAGGACATTATCTGATTGTTTAACGGAAAGGCATTACTGGAGAGCAATGCTCCACTTCCCTCGCGGCCACTAAACAGGCCCAGCGCAGCTGACAAACAGGTAATTGCCCGAACCGACATGGCACCCTGGGTATTTCTGGATAAACCAATTCCAATTCTAATAAACGTTTTCGGATTTTTGGCAAGCAGACCGGCCAGCTCACCAACCCGCGAGAGGTGCAGCCCCGACTTTGCAATCAGGTCTTCAAGCGTCATGGAATCAATATATTGCTTTAGTTCGTCAAAGCCCGTGGAATGCTGCTTAATAAAATCGTTATCTATCTGGTCTTTTTCCAGGAGAATTTTGAGAATGCCAAGGGCCAGAGCTGTATCCCCTCCGGGTCGAATTCGATAATGTTCGTCTGCTGCCTGTGCCGTGACATTTCGATAAGGGTCAATCACCACAAATTTTGCACCTGCGCGCCTCGCGGATACGACAAAAGGCATAAAGTGTATATTGGTGACCTTAATATTAATGCCCCACGCAATAATCAGATCTGCGTCGAGTGCTTTTTCAGGAGGGCTGCCGGGATTGGGGCCATAGTGTAGAGACCACCCAGCTTTCGCGGCAGTAGAACAAATTGTTCGATTTAAGCGCGAGGCACCAAATCGGTAGAAGAATGGATCACCGGCATGGAAATTCACCTTGCCCATATTACCGGCATATGAATATGGTAATAAGGCCTCTCCACCATGTTCAAATTTTATCGCACTTAAGCGCTCAACCAGGATTGCCCAGGCTTCATCCCATGTAATACGTTCAAATTTTCCTTCACCTTTTTTGCCAACGCGCTTTTGTGGAAAGAGTACCCGCTCATCTGACTGCACTCTGTCGTGGTAGGTCCTTACTTTTTTGCACAAGAAACCCTGGGTGAAAGGGTGGCCAGGATCCCCCTCAATAGAATCTATTTTTCCGTTTGTTAGCGTTGCGACTATGCTGCAGGCATCGGGGCAATCAAGCGGGCAAATGGTTTTTTTAGTTTCTTGCATAGAATACGAAACTACTTACCCGGCACCAGAAACCGTTCATAATCGTCCAGTAATTCCGGTCGTTCAAAATGCAAAAAATGTCCAACATCGGGCACCAACAATAATTCGCAGTCGGGTATCAGTTTTTCAGCAACGTACATATCATCCAGATCTATAATGCTGTCATTAGCACCATTAATGATGATAGTTCTGGCCTTTATTTGAGTCAGATCCACAACTTCGTCCAATCTACCCAGCTTAAGTATGTTTACAGTGTGCTCGTAAAATGACTCGGCGTGGGTATCATTAAGCTGTTTGAATTGGGCGATTATCTGTTTTTTGTAGCTATCCCCTATCTGGGCACCAAACAGTTCCAGAATCAGATCCGCGCCCCCTGCGTAGTCTCCCGCCTCATAGAGCGCCGACGCCCGCTGCACCAGTTCTTTCATACCTGCATTAGGTTGCATACCAAAACTACTCAGCACCAAATGTTGAACTGTATCTGGATAAAGGGCTGCATATGAAGCTGCAATAGCAGTTCCCCAGGAACTTCCCGCCAGGGCTAATTCGCCACCAGTATGGGTCTCGGAAATAATTGCATGTAGCGCTTTCAGTTGTTCCTCAACGGTAATTTGCGCCCCCCCTGATTTTATTTCAGAACGCCCTATGCCGGGCATGTCGAAGATAACCACCGTAAAATCTTTCGTAAATCGCTTAACAACGCTACGCCAGATAGCCATGGTTTGCAGCGCACCGCTAACACATACCAGAATATTACCACTGTCCCCATATTTTCTGTAAGGGATTTCAAATCGACCGGTCTCCAACGTACCTTTTATTGTTTTCATAGTTTCCTACGTCTGTTCATAAATGCGCGAGCACGCGCCTTTGCTTTACTTTGTTTCCAGTCAAACCAGCCTTGTGCAGCCAATTTATTACTTATGCGGTCAATCGGAGAGAGAATCAAAAGATTAAACAGCCCCTGCAAACGACCATTCAGCGTTGTGTTTGCTGCTCTAAGAGATACGCCAAAGCCGGCATCCAGATATTGAAATTCATGCCAGTATGCGCTGGGAATAAACAAAGATTGCCCTGCCTCCACTATTACTTCATAACCCCTTGCATCCTGTAACCCCGGGTAATCAGGATCATTTGAATTATCCAGGTTTACGTAGCTGCGAACCGTAAAAGGATGCTTGTGTAGGGCGGTAGACTGGTCTGGTGCAAACAGGCGAATGCGCCGTCGGCCTTGAATAGATGTATAAAGCACATGGCTCATATCTATATCATAATGCAAGGGCGTCACTGATCCACGACAGCCAAAAAAGCTGTACACGAACTGGCGAGAAAAGCGCAGCCCAATATCCGGAATTCGAACATCCTTCAGTAATTCGGGAATTTGGCGACCGATATTGTAAAGAAACATACGCAAATCTCTGCCCTTTCCAAGCGTCTCATCCAGAAACTCGGAAAACGGCATAATGTCGATACTACCCATGTAGTTTTTGCCTGGCTCACCGAAGGATGCGTTATACACTCTTACCGGTTTGCTTCCAAAGCGAGCACTCAAGCTTTCGACACCCCAGGAATTCAGAGCTGGCCATTCGGCCGCAAGCCCTGTTATAAGCAGCGGTGTACTCCGCCCAATCAACAAATCAGCTGAAGAAGAGTCTGCGGGGTCCAATGAGACAGTTTCAACTTCGAGCGTAAACAGGTCAGGCACAGGCCGTGACGAGTCGAAACCCTGCTCAACCGGCTTATCATTGCCTGATCCTTCACCTGAAACCGGGTCAGAAAATTCCATAAATTTATAATTCTCAAGTACAGCGTTAAGTTTAACTGCTTCTCGGCTTCGTGTTAATTGCTGGATCACGTTAGAATGCGTTTTTAACCATACCCGGAAGATACCCAGTACCATGCAAAGTGACGAAACAAACAAACCCAATACAGTAAGAGAGACACTGGCTTATGTTTTTCGTCGTGGGATTTTCTGGTTGGGTTTCTATATTCGACCTCCAATACACTGGTTTATTGGCCTGTTTTCCAAAATCGGGAACCCACCCGTTTTTGATCCACAAATTTTTTCCTGGGTCCAGCACCTGGAAAACAACTGGGAAGCAATACGCGATGAGGCGCTTGCTGTGCTGGAACACCCAGAGAACATCCCACCATTGCGGGTTGTTTCACCGGACCATAGCCGCATTGCGGTAGATGACAACTGGAAAGTCTTCTTCCTGTGGGGTTATCGTTACGAAATTCAGGACAATACTGCCCGTTGCCCGGCAACCAATCAGTTTTTACAATCGGTTCCGAACCTGATATCGGGATTTTTCTCTATTCACACTCCTGGCACGCACTTGCCACGACACTACGGCCCAACCAATGGAATGATAACCTGCCATCTGGGTTTGCAAATTCCCAAAGACTCAGACAATTGCCGAATTTCCATCGACGACAAAGACTACTACTGGCAGGAAGGAAAATTTCTAATCTTCGACGATACCTATTATCACGAAGTCTGGAATGACACAGAAGAAGACAGAGTGATTCTGTTAATGCATGTAGAAAGGCCCCTGCGTCAGCCAGGCAAGGCGATTGCCGATGGTTTTTTATGGCTGGCCACGCACAGCCCCTTCATCCAAAGTACCCTGAAGTCGCTGGATGACTGGACCGAGCGCAACAAAGAACCCAATTAGAATGAATGTATTTCAAAGTGTGTTGGCTGCACAAAGCGCTTCGACTTATCACCAACCAAAACAACTTTATTAAACAAACCGGGATCAAACCGGTTTGGCATTCTAATATCACCTACTTCAAGCTGTGGATGCCCCTCGCTTTCAGAAGATCGTGCGACCTGACACAGAAAAATCACAATACAACCTCGCTCTCGCGCATATTTTTTAAGTGCTTCTATTTGTAGTTGCACAGGCGGGTTGCTACGTTTTTGATCAAGCAATTGCAGATAATCAATGACGATTAAGGAGTCTGTCTGAATCGAGCTGTTGGTAGTGTTTATTATGTACTCAGCCGAGATATCATCTGAACAATCCAGGGTAATCAAGCGACTGTCCAGGTCCGAGTTACCTGCCATGCTGTTCAGTCGAGCTCTGCAATCAGTCAGAGTGAAATCCAGCGAGAAAAAATAAGCCCGCCTTCCCTGTCGAGCTGCCTGAACAAGCAATTGCAAGGTGAAGACAGTTTTACCAAGTTTTGGCCTGGACGCCAGCAGCATCAAGTCGCCAGGATTCAGATAAGCCAGTATCTCCTCATCAGAAGCAGGCAAGCTGCTGGACGCTCTGGATTGCAAAAGACTCCAGGAGGAATACCCCTCGTCAATCGCAATACGGTCAAGTGCTGCAAGCATAGTTATGGACTGGCTGTATTTTAAGGATTTTGCGCGACTCTTTAATTCGTGCACAGGAGCAGATAGTTTCATAGAAACCTCCAATTGCGGGCTGTAAAAGCATTCCCTTCTTTTGCTTTAACCCCAATTAAAGGTTCACTTAGCGCTGTAAAGAATTCTGCACTTTGGTGCTTTCCCGTTGAAGGGGGGATACGTGAATTCAACACATTATAAATGTTAACAGATCGGCAACAGCTCTGCTAATCTGGAGGGGAAATCAGAGACAGACCAAAATGCACGTAATTCGTACACGCGTAAAAGAACACTTTCCTTCTGTACTACTTACCATGTTAAGTATTGTACAGGCGCTGGCACTCGAATTGTTATGGGCACATCTACATGCAGCTGACTATCTATATGCCTGGTCGTGGTTTGCTTTGCTGGCCTGGGGACAAATATCCGCAACACTTATCACAATGATTTTGATCTGGGTTGTTTACGCTGGCAATGTAATGCGTTTTCGATGGGTACCGGCCATTGGAGATTCGGTGGTACCGTTTGTGATTGGCTTGCTGGAGTTTATGATGATTGAAACGCTTAGCCCGGAACGACTGGGGCACTGGCTAATCTATCTAGCCCTTATATATGCAGCAATGGTCTGGACAAGCCAGGTAATTATGCGCCGAGCGCGAGCTGATGGAGACAACAGCCAATATTTCGACAAAATATCGCCCGCCCGGAGTCGGGATTTCTACCCGGAAATAATACTCGTATGCGGCATTATCGCTTTAGGTATTTACATTGGATTGAGCCATACCACAGACTGGCTGGCCATACTTATCGTTATTATTACCAACGCATTTCTTTTGTGGCGATTCCATAATACGGCCACCTTCTGGAACCTCTCGGTTAGTGATAGCTAGAAAAGGACGCGAAAAATGAATCAATGGCAAATTGGCGCGGTAAAAGTTACACGCATTATGGAGATAGAAATTAACGGTGGTACACGATTCATTCTTCCGGACGCTACCCGTGATGCCTGTTTACCTGTTGACTGGATGCAGCCACACTTTATGGACAGCAAAGGAAACCTGATTATGAGCGTGCATGCGCTTATTATTGACACCGGAAGCCGTAGAATTATAGTTGATACCTGCATCGGAAATGATAAACAAAGAACAATTCCGACCTGGTCGAACCTTCAAACAGATTTTCTGAAAGACATGGACAATGCTGGTTATCCTCCAGAGTCCATCGACACTGTAATGTGCACACACCTTCATGTTGACCACGTCGGATGGAATACCATGCTAATAGATGGTAAATGGGTTCCAACTTTTCCAAACGCTCGATACCTGGTTGCCGAACAGGAATGGAATTACTGGGATACAAACGAAGAACCCGGTCAGGTCCAGGTTATGAACGATTCGGTGCAACCTATCAAGGACGCGAATCTTATGGATCTGGTCCAGGAAAACCATAAACTCTGCGACGAAGTCTATCTGGAACCAACACCTGGCCACACCCCGGGGCATGTAAGCGTACACATCGAGTCTGAGGGCCAACAGGCATTAATCACTGGCGACTGCATTCATCACCCGGTACAAATGACCCACCCCCATTGGTGCAGCTCAGCGGATTACGATCAAAAACAGGGATTATCCACCCGCATGCAACTACTGGAAAAATATGCTGATACCGACATTCTGATTATCGGCACTCACTTTGCTACACCAACAGCTGGCCATATTAAAAGTTTGGGTGAGGCCAGGTATTGGCTCGACGTAAATTGATACAACAGTATCACCCGGTTGCGCCACTCCACAACCGGATGACAATGCCTGCTCAACTGTTGTGTAGCCTGGTTAGTTGCCGGCTGCCAATTTTTTTAACTGAATCGGCCAATGCTTCCTTATAACAACGTTGCATCTGCGTTACTATCCGGGCAGAACCAACAATGTTGTAGTTTTCTACACCACAAGCCTGTTTAGAAGCACGTTGTAGCCGAGAATACAGAGTTTGTGCACCCCTGGCCTGCGTCAGGTTCAGATCATCGAACGAAACCCGAACTTCCACCTCAGGTTGATCAAGGGATGAGCCCGGATACGCCACTGCCGACGCGCTAATCACCAGCGCGGTGGCCACCATAATCAAATTTTTTGTCAAAACTGAAATTTTCATTTTTATTTCCTTGGCTGTTTATATACCGATCATTTACGGACAAATTTGTATGCGCATATATATTTGATGCAGCAATTCCAGATTTGGTTGCAAATATTTTTCCGGGCTTTGCCAGCGCACGCAAAAACCGGTACTGTAATTTTTCAAAGCGGTTTAACGGTGGGGAGGATGAAAAATGGTTTTTCTTATTTTGGGGGTGGCTGTGTTTTTTTCTATACACTTCATACCTTCTACACCAATACGAGCTTCCATAGTTACCAGCCTGGGAGAAAATCGTTTTAAAGGTTTGTTTAGCCTGGTTGCAGCGCTTGGTCTTGGGTTAATTATCTACGGTTTGAGTGAAGCAGAATTCAGCCCGCTTTGGGCACCTCCGGTCTGGGGACGCACTTTACTGATTTCTATCATGCCAATAGTTGTTATTTTGTGGGTCGCAGCTGAACTACCTAACAATATTAAACGTTTTGTTCGTCACCCAATGCTGGTTGCCATGATTATTTGGGGCATGGGGCACTTAATTGCCAACGGAGATCTTGCCACTACAATTCTGTTTGTAAGTTTTGTGCTTTTTTCTGTATTCAATATTATTTCGGTTAACGAACGTGGAAACTATGAGCCACCAGCACCGGTCGGCGCCGGTAAGGATATTTTGACGATAATGCTTGGTCTGGTGATCTATGCGCTGCTCTACTACTTTCACGGTGCATTTACCGGTATGCCACTCTTATAGGGTAAAAAACCGCATGAACAATTTTGACACCACTCTCAACAACTGCCCACTATCAAAGATGTCTGACACTTACCTGTTTTCCAATGAACAACTGGAAGCGCTCTTTAGACGTGCACGCAAGGAAGGGCCGGTAACCTATATGCCAGATGTCGGATATTGGGCAGTCACAAAATATGCCGATACAAAAGAAATTTTATCAAACAAGGAATATTTTTCAGCGGAAATCACTCAGCAACCGCTCATACCATACGGCCCGGAAGTACTGGAACTGTTTAAGAGGCGCAAGTTTGGGCCACGCCCCACCCTGTCCAATAACGAAAGAGATGACCATGCGCGATTGCGGCTAAATACGCTCGTTGGATTTTCGCCCAGCCGCAACAAAAAACTGGAACCATACATACGAAAACTGGTAAACGATGCAATTGATGCGTTCGCGACAGACAAGCAGGCAGATCTGCTTAAACAGATGCTTTACGAACTGCCCGCACTGGTTCTGTTCAAATTATTGGGTATCCCGGAAAGCGATGTTCAAGACATAAAGATGTGGTCTGACAGCCGATTGGTATTGTCTTTTGGCAAACCCGATATGCAACAACAATTGCACGCTGCCAATCATATTTGTGATTACTGGGACTATTGCAGAGCACTGGTAGAGCAGCGCATAGACAACCCGCAGGACGATTTACCAAGTGACCTGATTAAGACCCGCAACGGCGACGACTCCGTACTGGAAATTGAAGACATAGTTAACATTGTGTACGGGCTACTCTTTGCCGGGCATGAAACCACCACCAATATGTCTTCCAATGCCGTGCTTACACTACTGCAACATCAGGAAAGTTGGCAAGCCATTGTAAAAGATCCAAAATTGATACCGAACGCTGTCGAAGAATGTATGCGGTTTCGCTCTTCTGTCGTGGCCTGGCGCAGACTGGTCCGCAAGGATGTAGAAATTTGCGGAGTAAAGGTCGCTGCGGGTGAGCGAGTAATGCTTTTTTTACCTTCTGCAAATCGGGATGAGGCTCGATTTGACGATAGCGAGGTGTTCGACATACACCGCAAGGATGCACGCCGCCATGTCGCGTTTGGGTTTGGCCGTCACGTTTGTCTGGGCGCTTCCCTTGCCCGTCTGGAGCTAAAAATTATCCTGGAAGAGTTAAACCTGCGCCTGCCGGGCCTGAGACTAGTGAAAGAACAAAGCCTAATGCCGGTTGAAGCTGTTCAATTTCGTGGCCCTGAAGAACTTTGGGTAGAGTGGGGTTAATATACAAAACTGGTTTTCTACACAGTTACGCGATTTTTCCGGCCTTCCTGAACCTCAAGGACCAGGCTGTAGACAACCGGTAACACCAGTAAATTTAATATCAGTACTGTTATCATTCCACCAAGCATGGGAGCGGCAATTCTATGCGTAACATCTGACCCTGTAGCAGTACTCAACATAATCGGTATTAGCCCTGCCATTGTGGAAACAGCCGTCATTGCAACCGGTCGCACACGTTGCGCTGTTGCTTTTGCAACAACACTTCTGATTTGTAACACAGACAAGGCTTTCGACGTTTGCTTGCGAAGCACCGCCACCTCTACATCAATAAAACTCAACACCAGGACACCTATTTCAGCGGCCATACCCGCCAGGGCAATAAACCCAACGGCCACCGCTACAGACATATTGTAATCCAGAAAATATATCATCCAGATCCCACCAACCAGACCAAAAGGAATGGACAACATCACAATTGCAGGCTCCAGTACGTTATGAAAATTGAAATAGAGCAACAAGAATATTATCAATAAGGTTGAAGGAACGACCACACGCAGGCGTGCCTCGGCGCGCTCCATGTACTCAAACTGCCCGGACCAGGTTACCGTGTATCCAGCAGGAATATCGACCCGTTCGGACAGAACCTGTTTGGCCTTTTTAACAAACCCTCCGATATCGGAAGTCTTGAGATCCACATAAATCCAGGCATTGGGACGTGCACCTTCACTTTTTATCACCGGTGGACCGCGACGGAAATTTAATTCCGCTACCGCTTCCAATGGAATCTGTGCTCCTGAGGGGGTTGGAATTAATACGCGTTTCAGCGCCTCTGGGCTATCGCGAAAGTCTCGCGGATAACGCACGTTAACAGGATAACGTTCCAGCCCTTCTACTGTGCGTGTCACGTTCATACCTCCAATAGCGCTCTGTATTACATCTTGCACATCACCCACTGTCAGGCCGTAGCGAGCAGCCGCTTCACGTTGAATATCGAAATCCAGATAGTAACCACCTACTGCCCTGTCTCCAAATGCCGACAGGGTATCAGGCATACTTTTCATGGCCTGCTCTATATTCTGCGAAATACTCTGAAGTACGTTTAGATCCGGCCCAGATACCTTGATTCCAACCGGAGTTTTGATACCGGTAGAAAGCATGTCAATACGGGTTTTTATGGGCATTGTCCACGCATTAGCCAGACCAGGAAATACGATGGCCTTATCCATCTCGTCCATAAGCTGCCTGGTGGTCTTCTCGGGATCAGGCCACTGCTCTTTTGGTTTCAGTTTAACGGTCGTTTCCAGCATAGCCAAAGGAGCTGAGTCCGTAGCGGTTTCCGCACGCCCGACCTTGCCAAATACATGCTGTACTTCCGGAAACTGAGCAAGAATTCGATCTGTCTGCTGCAACAACTCTTTCGCTTTGGTAATCGATATACCAGGAAAGGTAGTCGGCATGTACAAAATATCTCCCTCGTCAAGCGGTGGCATAAACTCACTTCCAAGTCTGGAAAGCGGATAGTAGGTAAACCCCACCAAAATCAGAGCGATTAACAAAGTTACGGAACGCCACCGCATCGCTATTTTCAGAGACGGGCCATGCATGGCGTGCAAAAGTCGATTCAGCGGGTTGGAATGTTCTTCAACTATTTTACCGCGCACAAAGTATCCAATCATTACCGGAACAAGTGTGACAGACAGAATTGCTGCTGCTGCCATAGCATAAGTTGCTGTAAATGCCAGGGGGCTAAATAACCGCCCCTCCTGGGCCTGCATTGAAAAAATGGGCAAAAATGCTACGGTAATGACTAGCAGCGAGAAGAACAACGCGGGGCCGACTTCACGGGAAGAAACTCCGACAACGCTCCAGTGTTCTGCACTACTCAGTTCTGAGCCCTTATCTTCCCTGGCTCTTGCCAGGTGCTTGTGCGCATTCTCAACCATCACTATGGCACCATCCACCATAGCTCCAATTGTTATTGCGATACCACCGAGCGACATGATGTTTGCATTAAGCCCTTGCCAGCGCATAACAATAAATGCCATAAGAATGCCAAGTGGTAAGGTAATAATGGCAACCAAAGCTGATCGAACATGCAGCAGAAACGCAATTACAACAAGACTAACGATAATAATCTCTTGTATGAGAGAAGAGGTAAGGCTTGCAACTGCTCGCTCTATAAGGTCTCCTCGATCGTACACCGTTACTATTTCGACACCCTCGGGCAACCCTTCTGCCAACTCATCAAGTTTATTTCTTACGCTCTTTATGGTGGCAAGCGCATTTTCCCCAGAGCGCATGATAATGATTCCGGCAGCCACTTCCCCCTCGCCGTCTAATTCCACCACACCGCGCCGTAATTCCGGGCCAATCTGCACCTGGGCAACGTCCTGTAAACGAATTGGTGTACCGTTAGCATCGGAACCCACCGGTATCGACTTTAGGTCATCAATGGATTTAATGTAACCAAGACCCCGTACCATATATTCAGTTTCTGACATTTCTACCATTCGCCCACCAACATCATTGTTGGATCTTTGAATGGCAAGTTTAATTTTAGACAATGGAATGCCATAAGCCATCAAAATATTTGGATCTACCTCAACCTGATACTGCTTAACAAAACCACCCACAGAAGCCACTTCAGATATGCCCGGAACTGTCTGCAGGGGATATCGCATATACCAGTCCTGGATTGAACGCAATTCTGCCAGGTCATGCTGTCCGCTCCTGTCTACCAGAGCATACTCGTATATCCACCCCACACCGGTTGCATCAGGCCCAAGCGTTGGACTAACTCCCTTAGGGAGTCGCGAGCTCACGTAGTTTAGCGATTCAAGCACGCGCGATCTTGCCCAATACATATCCGTACCATCTTCAAAAATAACGTAGACAAAGGAAATTCCAAAGAACGAATACCCCCTGACAACTTGAGATCGCGGCACAGCAAGCATTGCGGTTGTAAGCGGGTAGGTTACCTGGTCCTCAACCACCTGTGGCGCCTGACCGGGATATTCAGTCAACACAATTACCTGGACATCGGAAAGATCCGGAATCGCATCCAGAGGTGCATTTATATAAGCCCACACACCAGCCACTGCAATCAGTAAGGTAGCAAGCAGGACCATGAAACGATCCTTTAAAGACAAATCAATAAGCGCGCGAATCATGGTGAATCCTCTGCACTGTCCATCATTTTCGCAGTGGCTTCCCGTAGCGTGGATTCAGAATCAATCAAAAACTGAGCAGAGGTCACAACCTCTTCTCCTGCCTGGACACCATTTAATACTATTACCCGGCCATCTGCCTGCAAGCCCAGATCTACTTTACGTGGCTCAAATTTTCCGGGTTCGCGTACAACAAATACGCGGTTGACTGAACCAGAACGTACAACCGCTTCTGCGGGAATTACGATAGCTTGATCCTGTTTTGAGGCGTGCACTATTATTTGCGCAAAGGTTTCCGGTTTCAGTTTAAGGTCTGGATTATCCAGTTCTATCCGAATTTTAACTGTTCTGGTTTTAGTTTCAGCATAGGGGTAAATGTAAGCAACCCGCCCAGGAAAGGTTTCTCCTGGCAAAGAGGCCAGGGTTATATCTACCTCATCACCAACCGATACCCAGGAAAGCTCGTTTTCGAATATATCCGCATACGCCCATACCCGTGAAAGATCAGCAATCATATAGAGTTCAGTTTTTGGTGTGACATGCTGTCCTACGCGCGCACCAATGCGCGTTACAATGCCAGACGCTGGCGAATGAATATGTAGTGTTTTCTGTGGAACGCGGCTTTTCTCCAGTTCCTTTATCTGATGTTCGGGCACGTCAAAAAACTCCAGGCGTGCCCGGGAGCTCTGCACCAGTTCATTCGCCCCCTTACGAATATCATCCACCGGGCTATCTTTCAACGTTTCGTAATTTCTTAACGCTAGAACATACTCCTGCTGGCTCGCAACCAGTTTCGGCGAGTACAGGCCTAACAGAATTGTATCCTTTTCAACCTGCTCTCCTGTGACATCCACATACAGTTCTTCAATCCAGCCATCAATTTTGGGATGTAGTTGTGTGATACGGCGCTCGTCATAGGTAATACGCCCAACTGCACGAACCGTGTGGCTAAGTGACGCGACTTCAGCCCTGACAGTGCGTACGCCAATGTTTTGCTGAACAACCGAATCGATACGTACCGTTCCTGCCATTGCTGTGTCTTCGATATCTTCTGCATATACTGCGATGTAGTCCATTCCCATAGACCCTTTTGCTGGTACCGAAGATGTAATTTCAGGATTCATGGGATGTCGATAGAACATTGGTTCACGTTCCGTCACAGGTGAAGTCACCATCTGCATCGTTTCAGGAGATGCGGATTTGCCTATCAAATACCCACCTGCTCCTGCGAGCACCAGTAAAACTGCAATGTTTGCAATAGTTTTATTATTCATAGATATTTTCCTCACCAACGGCCGCACGTAGTCTCGCCAGCGCCTGGTTGGCTGCACTAAAAGCGCGCCAGTATTGTGTTTCAAAATTGAACAGGTTTATCTGGCTGCGCACCAGATTGAGAAAATCAACTTCATTAACCTGATATGCAGCCAACATCGCTTGTACGGTTTGCTGTGACTGAGGAATAATACCCGTGTCAAACAAGGAAAATTCCTCCCGTGCCTGAGTATATTCCGCTACGGCCTGTGTAATTTCGACCTGCACCGAACCAAGTGCATCCTGCAGGGCAAATTGTTCCAGTCGCACCTCACTCGAGCGTTGGCTTACCGCACTTGCACGTTTTCGTTTTGGATACAGGGGCAGGTTTACGCTCAATTTGAGAGACAAAAAATCAGCTCTGCTTCCACCCCTCGGCAGGGGATTCTCTCCCTGACGAAAGCCATATTGCGCACCCAGGGTAAAGTCCGGGTAATAGTCCTTTTTGGCCAAATCCAGACGCGATTCCGCAGCTCTGATTCGATTACGAACCCGGGACAATTCAGGACGAGACTCAAGCGCACGCGCATACAACGCCATTTCGGTATCCAGCGCTGGCAATATTTTGTTTACTGTTGTTTCGACCAAAAAGGGAGTGTTAGCTGGTCGATTTATAAGAGCATTCAAGCGAGCCGCTTCGGCGCGACGAAACCCCACCAACCGGATTTTACTGTTGAGTAATTTCGAAAGCTCCAGCTGGGCCAACAACACATCCTGCTGCATACCGTCACCTACCCCGTATTTAACCTGGGTGATCTGCACGAACTGTCGGAGCAATTCCTGATTTTTGGCGACAATATTCAGAGCCTGTCCAAGATAATGGAGTGCCCACCAACTGGTTCGCACGTCTCGAATCAAACGTAATCGGGTTTCATTCACATCATTATGTGCAGCGTGGGCTTCATAGGTGGAGGCCTGTACCCGCAGATTCAGCTTTCCCGGAAAGGGAAACTTCTGGCTTATACCCATCTGAATCTGAGTCATAGCTTCTTGCCCGACTCTGAACGAATCGGTGGGAAAGTTCGCGGCATTTATACTTAGTGTTGGGTCAGGCAATGTACCTACTTGCGACGGGATCTCCGACATGGCATCAAACCGGGCCTGCATTTGAGCAAGCCCCGGATTGTCTGCCACTGCCATAGCAAGCGCGTTTTCCAGACCAAGCTTATCCAGAGATACAGCAGTAGCATCTGCACCAACATGTTCACAATATATAAGTACCGCCAGAACTACGATTAACGTTTTCATACCTTCTCCTAACCACCTGTTTATCCGGACCAAGCCGGTATAAGGCGCGGGACAATCCCCGCAACAGGTTTAGGAGATGGGGGGTCGGAAAAAAGCCTGAGGGGGAGGAAGTGTATGAAACTCATTGAGCATGGAGTTCAATGGAAGATGGTTGTTAGAATACTGATCAGAATAGCTGGCTGCATTTGCCGCAAGACTACCGGCAAAAGCGGCGCAAATCGCAACACAATCGTCGCAACACTCCATTTCAGGTGCCAGATTACTGTCACCTAGCATTGTTATTTTTTGTGCTTCTGTCTGCATCATCATAGCAGAGTGAACGTGCCCGCTTGCAGCTTTCGCCTGGAATTGCGTGGTCTGCAGTCCATTACAAGGTGACATAACATCCGGCCATACCGACAGAGGTACAGACGCGATAAGCAGATAGATCACAATTTTCTGTAAAATGGACATCAGGTGAATACTAGTTCTTTATTAGTGTATCAACAATAGAGAGACCTTCTTATTGTGCCATTGTTCCTTTTTTTTCCGAATAAGGCATTTTATTCCAGGCTTATTGTGAAGCGGTCAGGGTTTTAACTCTATGAGGCCATTTTTATCCAACTCACATATCTGTTCAAGAACCTCTTGTTTTGTCGCACCCGCAACCACTCCTGAAACCAAAGGGAGTGTACCTTGGGAACAGGAATGTTCAGGATCGTACACGCTTAATAGTAGAAATTTTCCAGTCTCAACCGCGTGGCGTAGGGAGTGATCAAAGGCATGGGAAGATGGGTCGCCTTAAACAAGAGTCAGCAAATCATTGGTCATGTGGGTGTTACCCGTGTGGTAGATGATGAGAAGGCTGTTGTATGGAAAAAGGCGCTGGATTATCCACTATCCAGACTGGCAGAAATCGGGAGATTGCTTATACATCCCGACTATCGCAAAGCAGGTGTATCCACACAGCTCACCAGAGCCTGCCTGCGGGGCATAATTGAACGCGGTATGATTCCGGTGGCGACAAGTTTAGCAAGTGCAACAGCTTCGTTAAGTATGATGACCAGTCTGGGCTGGCGCGTTGTGGGAAGCGTGACGGGTGGGCCATCCAACCTGGAACTCAACATGCTCATCGCCCCACAAAAATTGACCGACGCTGCACTCAGCAAACCGTTTACTCCCCCCATGCAGGGTGTTGATAGCAACTAGCTATTCTTATCCGTTTGATCAACAATAACCCTGTGGGAGGCTTAAGATCGGGGGGTCATCGCTGTAGTATGGGCGATTTCCGGATGTACCTTCTCTCCAGTCTCCTTACGTAAAAATTATACTAAGGGAGAACAACAGTGAAACTAATCAAAGTATTATTAGTTGCTTCATTCGGGATCGTGTTGATGTTTGGCGCGCCCGCCCAGGCAGACTATAGAGAAGTATTTGTCTGCAATTACCAGGATGGCAAAGACATGGGCGACATTCTGTCGGCCAGGGACTTCTACCTCAAACAAGCCAAAAAAGCGGGTATTCAAGTACCCGAATCGTTCGTCTGGAACCATTTAAAAGGCTCAGCACCCATTGATGTTATATGGTTCAGTAACTACGAAAGCGAAATGGATTTTGCAAAACAGGCAGATGCGTCCGCAGGTTCATCCGAGATGGCAGCAGTTAATGCCCGCTTTGAATCGGTGGTAGATTGTACAGCCGGGCTGTCATCCCGAAAAACTGTTTATGCCAGTGCTGAATTTAACGTTACCGGAGAATCCGCAATAATATCATCTAACGCATGCATGCTAAATGATGGTGTCGACGCCAAGGCCCTTGATGATTTATGGAATCATGTAAAGGGAGTACTGGGAAGCATGGATGAGTACAACAATTTCATGTTGTACACCAGTAATTCAACCACCCCCGGAGCAAATACAGCGGATTTGTATCTCTACGGAGTAAGTGACAACTTAACCGCGTGGGCTGCTGGTAGAGCAGCATTTGGTTCTTCAGATGCAGGTCAGTCTCTTTCGCGCCACTTTCAGGCTTTAATGAGCTGCAATGCTGACTTATGGATTGGCCAAAAGGTAGTGGGAGAATAGAAATTTAAGTAAAAATTTCTGATCGCTGTGAAGTAAACCACAGCGATCAGTTATCTACCTGATTTTGACTAAGCAGATCTGTTTTTAAGACCTTTCTGCTGCATACGCCACAAGGCGATATCAATTCTATCCTGACCATGGAAGGGTTCACCATCCACTACCAGACAGGGTACGCCCCAGTGTCCTGCCGTTTGCAATGCATCCTGATAGGATGATATCTCTGCATCAATTTCCTCATCCTTACCTTCTATGGCTGCTTCCATGTCTGCCAGGTCGAGCCCCGCTCTCTCTGCAGCGCCGGAGAGATTTTCTGGCTTATGCCAGTCCACAGTTCCCGTCCCCCAGATAGACATGGACACCTCATCAATAAACGCTAAACCTCTCCCGCGGCGCGCCGCTTCCACACCCAGCCGCGTAATACGAAAGATGTATGGCTGGTCATCCGATATCTGTCGAGTCTGGTTATTCATTACCACCGGATCTGGTGAGGGGAAAGTGAATGGTATGCCATTAAAATCTGCAATGCGCTTACAGTCATTTATCACATACGGCAACCAAAGCGGGTTCACTTTTTTAAAAAACTCCGGTGTGCGAATCGCTATGGGGTATACCGGTCGAACGGCAATGTTTACATCGTACTGTTCTCCAATTTCCCGGTACCGCCTTGCGCCCAGATAAGAATATGGACTGCGAAACGAAAAGTAGAGTTCGGCATTCATCATCATAATAATAAGTGTCCTTTTCTGAATTTTGAGACTATCCAAGTCTTCTGGCGTGCGCAAGAGGGCAGCAAACGCTGGTACAATAGCGGTAATCACGATAATTAATCAGGGATATCGCAACTGGTGAAAAAAAATCTACTGTCAACAATACTGTTTTTATGCGCCCTGAACAGCACGTACTCTTATGCAGCTGGCGAAGTACTGTCCACTTGCGAGCTGATGTATTCTGCCCACCCACATGGCCAGGCAGTGGTAGCGCTGGGTAGCAAACGCCTTGCACTGGTGCGTGCACTTAATGTAGAGGAAACGGGAAACTACAGCAGCAATTTTCTTTCAATGACAAGAGAAATGGCTAACGCAGTTATTGCCTCGAGTGGGGGAAGTTTAGAATTTCTGAACCAGAACCTGGTACTAGGTGGTTACGCGGGAACCTCCACCACAACGGCAGTAATAAGAACGGCCGTACATGAGCCCGCAGGTTATCAGGCTTTATTGAGGCTGGCGGCACGTATAGGATATGTTTACGCTCAGGAGAGCACACTCGTAATTTGCGATGGTGAGGCGGTTGCTAATTGGCGAAGTGTAGTTTCTCTGGAAATTTCGGATTCGGGTAAAGAAGCCTTCTTGAGTAAAAAAAATGCTATTCGTTTTTATGGCTTGATAGTGGGCGCTTTTAATGGCCCGGATAATATCGGCTATACCTATTATCCCGAATCGAAGGTGTTTTCCACACTGGCAGGTTTGAGTACAGGAGAAAAGGGGCGTTCGCTGGTTGAGGAACTTGGCAATTGGTTAAGCACTTTGTCGAACGGCGATATCCAGTTCAAATTCGCCGAACGCCCGGTCTGGATTTTTTACCCGCACAATAACTGGAAACAGTATCCTGGCGGAGATACCTATACAGAATACCTGACAGGTGGAAAGATTGGTTCTGATCTCCGCCAAAGGCGCACACAATTTTTACAATCCTTCGACAGCTACTTCACACAACATGGAAACTAATTATGCAAACCAGATTTTTCTGTTCAATCATGTCAGTACTGGTGCTTATGACGGCGTGCAGTGACACGCTTAACCACTTGCCGGGAGTTGACCCGTGGATGGATGGGAACCCGGCGGACTTTGCCAGTTTTGCAGCCAATGCCAATGAAGGTCCGGTGGTGATGATTAATATGTTGAAATTTCGCGAAAAATCTCTAGACGGTAATGGAACGGGCGCAGAGGCTTACGCACGATATGGCGCTCTGGCGTCACCATTTGTTGAGCGTCACGGTGGTGAGATGATCTGGCTTGGAGAAGCGCGCGAACACCTTATTGGCGATACGACCTATGACTGGGATTCGATACTTTTGGTGCGTTGGCCAACTCGTCAAAATCTGCTCGACCTGACTGAAGACGAGGGCTATCAGAAAATTGCGCACCATCGTAAAAATGGCCTGAAAAGAACCATGCTTATCGCCCTGGACGAACAATTCTCCTCTTTCTCAAGGCCGGACTCAAAATAGTGAAGTTATTTGCGAATACCTTGCAGCCTATATCGGAGAAGAAGGATATGCAGTTGGTAAAGACAAAATATGTGCAAAACTAGTAGATGAAACCCCTGAAGCCCTAAAATTGTCCATGGCAGGTGAATAGAGCGCAGCGCAGTTCACCGCTTTGCCATCAGATGATCTTCGTTAAGCTGTAACAGGTCCCACAGGTTTCCATACAGATCCTCAAAGACCGCGACCGTCCCGTATTCCTGTTGTACAGGATCTCGCACAAATTTGATTCCCCGGCCCTGCATGGCTTTATAATCACGCCAGAAATCATCGGTATTGAGAAAAAGAAATACGCGCCCGCCTGCCTGATTACCCACAAAAGACTGCTGCTCCGAACTGGATGCTTTCGCTAACAACAGGGTAACGCCACTAGATCCAGGGGGCGAAACCACAACCCAGCGTTTATCCTGTTCTGGCTGGTATGTATCCTCGATCAATTCAAAACCAAGTTTTTCTGTATAAAAATCTATCGCTTCATCGTAGCCATCTACCACAAGAGCAATATGTACGATTGACTGCCTTACCATACCAATACATCCCTTAGTTCAGAATATTTTTAACTCGAAGCGCTTCTCTAACAAGCTGTTGGCGCAGCACAAGATCGCTACTGTTGCGAACTTCAATATTACTTGCAAAGTACCATGCTTCGTCATTGGTTTCGATAATCCCTACATACCAGCCAACCTGTGGATCAACGCTGGTGGCCCAGCCACCTTTAGCCCACAGACTGTGCTCTGCCGTCTGCTCTATCAACATTACTTCTTTAAGTGTGTCAAAAGAATGATCGGTAAAAGGTAACAAACGCAGATGTACCTTTTTTAGAAACTCTATCTGTTCAACGGCGCTGATCAGTAACGAACCATCCAGCCAAAACTCCGTTAACTCAAATGGTTTCTGCAATGCTCCGTAACTGGATTTGCTAAGATAATTTTTATATTTTTCGACGCCTATACTCTGCGCAAATTTTTGATAACACCAGACACAGGACACCCGAAATGCACTGTCCAGCGTCTGGTGGCGATTCCATGCCGGTAGACCGTATATGTGTCCATCCCACTCAATTTTATCATTCGAGCTGCTAATCACTTTCTCTTCAAGTGCAATCAGCGTATTGAGAATTTTAAATGTGGAGGCTGCTGCAAAACCCCTCCGTGAACGCGGCGTATTATGTACAAAGGTTTGATCGGAATTTTGCGAAGAGATTATCATCGTCCCCACAATTCCCTGATTATCAAACAGGCTTTTAAGCTCGGCATCTTCCGCAAAAGATGAACGTGCTGCCAGCACTAAAAATAACAAACACACTATTCCAACAAAGGGTTTTATCATTCTGGTACACCAGCGGGGCAGCTGCTTAACTATGTGCTATTACCTTATCGGTAAATAAGTAGTCTTTAAGCTCTTTGTCGAAGGAAGGATCCTGTCTACGTATCCATTCCAGCACCATCGCGGCATGTTCTTTTTCTTCGTCACGGTTATGCGCCAGAATAGCTTTTAGCTCCTCATTCTTGCAGGCATCCACACGCTGGTTGTACCAGTCCACGGCTTCCAGCTCTTCCATCAAGGATGTTATAGCCCGGTGCATGTCTTTGGTTTCTGGAGAGAGATCCTCCAGCGCTTCATGATACCCTTCGTTTGCCATCTATTCTTCCTCGTGCGGTAGTATGATAAGAAAATAATTCATGGTCGGAGAAATGTAAATGAGCAGCGGTAGGGAATTTCTGGTTAAAAAAAATAAACTCGCAGAGTGCCATTGGCAAAAGATCACACCAGAAGCATGTGCAGCGGGAGAAGTAACTTTTCAAGTTGATTCTTTTGCGCTCACGGCAAATAACATCACCTATGCCGTGGCAGGGGATCAAATGTCTTACTGGCAGTTCTTCCCGGCGAACGATGGCTGGGGGAAAATACCCGTATGGGGGTTCGCGAATGTAGTGGAAAGCCAGGCAGAAGGTATTACCACCGGCAGCAGATACTATGGCTACTTTCCCATGTCATCCCATCTCACAGTTCAGGCGGGCAAACTAAATTCACGTGGGTTTAGCGACATCGCAGCAAACCGGGCTTCCCTGTCTCCTATTTACAACGCCTACCACTTACAGGGCGCGCCAGACGCAAATGCAGCGGATAAAGAAGCAAGGCATATGTTGTTCCAACCACTATTTACCACTGCTTTTTTGCTTTCAGACTTTTTTGAAGCAAACCAGCACTTCGGGGCAACTGCAATAATACTAACCAGCGCGTCCAGCAAAACCTCGATAAGTCTTGCCTATCAGCTACGTCAAAAGGGCGCTGTCAAAGTGCTGGGGCTCACTTCGGCAGAAAATAAAACCTTTGTAGAAGGCCTCGGGTTTTATGACGCGGTATATTGTTACGATCAGATAGACACAATTGCGCAAGAGCCTGTTTTAACTGTTGATATGGCAGGCAACTCCACGGTACTGGCTAAGTTGCACACCCATTTTGATGAAAATCTTAAATATAGCTGTCTGGTTGGAATGACACACTGGGAATCTCGTGGCGCAGCCAAGGCAGCGCAGCTTAAAGGCGTAAAACCAGAGTTGTTTTTCGCACCCACCCATGCCCAGCAAAGAGCGAAGGACTGGGGTCCGGAAGTTCTGAGCAGCCGTATCGAAGCCGCTATGAAAGATTTTTCCGAGAATATTGGTGAATGGATGAGTATTGAATTTGTGGACGGTGCCGACGCTATAACAGCCTGCTACAAAAATATGCTTGAGGGCAAAACATCCCCTGCTACAGGATACATACTAAAACCGTAACAACTGGCCATTTCTACGAGGTATCAGTACCCGCACCAGGTCTGTTTTGCTTGTGTTTTAGCTGTTTACTTGAAATAGTCAAACCGGTGGATTAAATCCAGATAAGGTCGATCGAGGGGAACATCATGAAACCATCAATTTTACCCGGTACAGTTCTAATTACAGTGCTGGCGGCGTTTTCTGTCAGCGCAAACACATTAAGCGGAACCATAAAGGACGCACAGGGCCAGCTTATGGATGGCGTACTGGTTCGAGCAAGTGATGGTGACTCGGGCATATCCGAATCGGTCTATACCAATGCGCGTGGTGAGTACACGCTGCACACCGAGCTGGTGGGCAATTTGGATGTTAGAGCACGCAGCCCCTATTTTCGGGACGCAAAAACAAGCATCGAGTTAAAAACCGGTGCTACTACCAGTCTGGACCTGTTGATGGATGCCATGACAGATCCTGCAGAGATCTCCAATAGCTTACCCGCGGCCTATCACTTTGGGGGCCTGCCTTTTGAGCAAGGTGAAGACGCAGAGTTTAATCGCTACCAATTCCAGCGGGATTGTCTGTCCTGCCATCAGCTTGGAAACCCCTTTACCCGTATTTCGCGTACACCCGAATCCTGGGCAATAACCATTGAACGCATGCACAGAATGGTAGGTAATTTCGACGCCCGCCTCAGGGACAAACGCTCGGTTATTCTCGCAAAAGGGTTTCAGGGCAAACCAGTATCGGTACGCCCCATATTTCCACTGGACGATTCACTCGCACACACAAAAATTTATGAATACACGCTGACAAAAGCCTATGTGCCCCACGATGCAATTGTACATCCCGAAACCGGCCTAATTTATACTGTGGATCAGGGGCTGGATCATATGGTTATTACCGACCCTGCAACGGGTCAATCTGAATATGTGTTGCAGGCAGGTGGTGATGCCGCAAAGTATCACGAAGGCAACCCAAATAAAGGCAATAAAGTTGGTCTGTTTAATCCCAAAGACAGACATGGCCCACACTCACTGGACCTGGGTCTGGATGGCAAGTATTACGTAACCAATACCAGCAGTACCAGTATTGGTGTTTTTAACCCTGTAGCAAACCAGTGGGAAGCCTCCCACAAAATTCCGCGCGAAACAGGTGCCGTATATCCACACACCATTCGCGTGGACGCTAAAGGTATTGTCTGGTTTACCTTTGCTGGTTCAGAAAACGTAGGTCGACTTGACCCTGCCAGCGGTAAATTCACCATTCTCGATTTACCAGAAGCTAAATCAGGCGGCATCTCGGGCGGCACTCAACCTTACGGAATTGACATAAACCCAATAGACAACTCCATGTGGTACGGACGCCTCTTTGGCGACAGGATTGGCCGTGTTGACCCAGACACATTGGAAATAACCGAATACGATTCACCGGTACGTGGCCCACGGCGCATGCGTTTTGACAAGCAGGGATTGTTATGGGTAACCGGGTATTCCGAAGGTAATATCGCGCGCATTCAGGTAGATGAGTTTGTGAGCAAAGTGTACACCATGCCTGAATTTGCGGAAGGATATCGCCCGGCCCCATATGCTCTTGGTATTCATCCACAAACCCAGGATATATGGATAAACGAAAACATGACCGATCGCATTTATCGTTTTATTCCTTCTGAAGAGCGCTTTGTAGTGTATCCCGTTCCACTTTCCGGAACCTATACGCGAGATATGACCTTTACCAAGGATGGAATGATTTGTACATCCAACAATCCTATTCCACCACCAGCATTGGAGGGGGCAGTTCTGGAAATAATTTGTATTGATACAAACTACAACCCTGAGTCTGTTGAAAAGTCAGTCGCGGCGGTGAGCACCATTCAACATTAACAGGGATAACGGACCAGGAGATTTAATTAGTGCGTAAAGTAAAATGGATACTGGGTTGTCTCGTAGCAACAAGTGCAACACTATGGAGCTATGCGAACGATAAGCCAACACAATTACTATGGGGCGACACCCATCTACACACCTCTTATTCGTTCGATGCATTTTTAAATCAAAACCAGTCGGCAGACCCGGATACCGCTTATCGCTGGGCCAAGGGAATGCCGGTTATCCATCCTTATAACAGAACCCGCGTACAAATCGCTACACCACTGGATTTTCTCGTAGTTTCAGATCATGCAGAGCTGATGGGTGTGATTAGAGCAATTAACAATGATACCGCAGAGCTTTCCGATGAAGGATTTATAGACAACATCAAGCGTTCGTTCAGAACCTATTTTTTACTGGACGCCATTGAGAACGACACGGGTAGAGAGATTTTTAGGAATATTTTACCAGTTCCACCTGAGAACCCACGTGGAGACCCGGTGGCAGATCCTGCCAACGTACTCCCACTGGGCGCCTTTGGCGACACGACCAAAACAGAAACCACTGCATGGAATGAAATTGTCGATGCAGCAGAAAGGCATAATCAGCCCGGTAAATTTACCAGTTTTATCGGCTGGGAATGGAGCTCTATTCCCACTGGCGCAAATCTGCACCGGGTAGTAATCACCCCGGACAACGGGGACATTGCCAAGCAGTTTCTACCTTTTGGTTCGGACCAAAGCCAGTACCCGGAGGATCTTTGGGCGTGGCTTGAAGAAACACAAAAATCTACCGGCGCGCGTTTTATTGCTATTCCGCACAACTCAAACATATCCAAGGGTTATATGTTTGCGGAAACCACTTTAAAGGGACAGCCCATCACCGCAGAAT
>Ga0256847_1000175_pt1 | contig 44464 bp, 41 predicted proteins | sample TeddybearmetaG_FD_189099 | JGI IMG/M metagenome (GOLD analysis project Ga0256847, IMG submission 189099) | Hydrothermal vent microbial communities from East Pacific Rise, Pacific Ocean - Teddybear | ecosystem: Environmental > Aquatic > Marine > Hydrothermal vents | place: Pacific Ocean: East...
GGACGGTGCACGAATACGCATCTCTTCCAGGTTTCCAATGCTGTTTCGTTCTTTTTCCGGATAACGTACCATTACCCTAACATCATCCTGACCGCGTTGTATCCGTTGTGCTTCTACACCATAGAACGCATATCTAACCTGTTGAGCCAGATCATTGAGCGTAATATTAAAGTTTCGTGCATTCGGTAGCAGCATAAGTTTAATTTCCTGTTTACCGGCACGAAATGAATCCGATATATCGAACACTCCGTCAAACCGTCCCAGCTCGGCACGTAGTTGTGCAGCAAAGCTACGAAGCTCATCAACGTTTTTTCCTGCGAGCTGAAAGTTTATCGCCTCTCCCGCACTGAATGCTGCGGAAGAATAGGACAGCTTCACTGCCTCAGGTATTGGGCCCACCAGTTCTCGCCAGCGCTTCGAAATGGCTTCGGCACTGCGGTCGTCACGGTCGGAAAGTGACACAAGTTCTATTGCAACTTCTGCAAAATGACTACGACCCGGCCCCGACGGTCTGGGTGGACCACTTTTAGGAATGGTAGTACCTATGCTGGTGAATATATTTTTGATAACACTTTTTGACGAATGCGATAATTCAGAATCCAGCTCCTTTCTGAGTACCTCCGCGGCCAGTTCCAATTGTTTGGTTGCTTCAATCGTGCGCTCGATGGCAATGCCCTCAGGTAACTCAAGGACTGCAAATATGCGGTTGCCTTCTATAGCGGGAAAGAACTGGAAAATTACACGCCCGCTCATAATCAATGCCAGCGCCAGAATTAGTACAGCAACCCCGCTTGCAGCAGTAACATAACGCCATCGAATAGTTCTGTCTAAAGCAGGTTGGTAAACATTGTCTGCAAAGCCCTCGAGGCCAGCAGACAACTTGTCCTGAAAGCGATTCCAGGCGATGGCAAACTGTCTGGTGCTGGGCTTTCGATTTCTATGCGCCAGATGTGCAGGTAAGATTAACTGACTTTCAACAACGCTAAACAACAAACAGATTATGACCACCCAGCCAATTACTGAAAAGAAGTCACCCATTCGCCCCGGAACGATAATGAGCGGCAAAAAGGCCGCCATTGTGGTCAATACTCCAAAAATGACAGGAACAGAAACCTCATTTGTACCATCAATGGCTGCGCGAATAGGATGTTTGTTTTTCTGCTCGTGCGCATAAACTCGCTCCCCAACTACAATTGCATCATCCACGACAATACCCAACACCAGAATAAAAGCCATTACAGTTAAGGTGCTTATAGATATGCCCGCATAAGGAAAAACAGCGATGCCACCCAATAGTGCAATGGGAATTCCAGCGGCCACCCAAAGTGCTATTTTAAAACGCAGAAACAAAGCCAGAATAACAAACACCAGAAGAAGCCCGGTCGCTGCTGTCCACACAAGAGTGTCTATACGTTCAACCATTTCGGTGGACTCATCATTCCACACCGTAAGCGTAATGCCTTCAGGCATGCGTCTTCTGGCCTCTAGCAGATAATTCTGAATGTCGTCAGACATACTGGTGATATCTTCCTTACCAATACGTGAAACTTTAACCATTACCGCCGGGTTGTTATTCATGCGTGCGCGAAGGTCGCCTTCTTCGAAGCCGTCCTTGATTTCTGCAATTTCCCCAAGCGTAAGCTGTGTACCATCCACCCGGGTAAGCACAACTATATTTTGGTAGTCCTCTCCCGTGTACAACTGCCCCTTTGTGCGTAACAGAATTTCTCCAGAAGCCGTTTTCAAAGCCCCGCCCGGCATGTCCAGAGAATCTTTCCGCACCGCATTGGCTATTTCTAAGAGCGTTAGATTGTGTTTTCGCAGTGAATACTCTGAAACTTCTATCGATATTTCGTAAGGTCTGACAAATTGCAGATCCACCTGAGAAATACCAGACAGGGCTGCTATATCGTCACGAATAGTTTTACCCAGTTCTTTTAATGTACTTTCGCTGGCATTTCCTGAAATCGCTATTTGCATAACACCACTGCGAATAACCAGCTTCGAGACAATGGGTTTTTCTGTTTCAACAGGAAAGGTAATAATGCCATCCACTTCACTTTTAATTTTATTAAAAGCAATTATCGTGTCCAGATCTTCAATCAATTCTATGTTAACCCGACAAACACCTTCGTTTGCGGTAGTGTTGATTTTCTCAGTCCCTTCAATGCCTCGCACGGCCTCTTCAATGCGTAAACATACACCCAGTTCAACTTCTTCGGGTGCTGCACCAAGATAAGGAACAGTGATGCTAACGATCTCTGCATCCACATTAGGAAACGACTCCTGGTGCACAGTAAACAGGGACAAAACCCCACCCAGCAATAACATAAACATGAGCAGGTTGGCTGCAACTACATTTCTGGTAAACCAGTCTATGGCTGTATGCACAGTACTACTCTCCTGCCCTGATGGCTTTTACGTGCATGCCTTCAACATAAGTATTTACCGCAGATATGTTCACTCTATCGCCGTCATTGAGACCTGCATTGATGTAAACCTGATCTTGATACAGTCGAAGTACACCAACGTTACGAGACCGCAGGCGCCCCTCTTTATCCACGAGCAACAGCTGTCTATCAGCACGTAACGCAGTGCGAGGTAATACATAAATGTCTTTCTTTACGGCCCCCTGAACCTCGGCATGAACAAACATGCCCACTGTTAACATTTGGTCAAGGCCTGTATTTCCCACCCTGGCAACAATGTTCAACATTCGGCTTTCAGTGTCTACTTCTGCTTCAAACCTGACAATTTTACCCAGCCATTCCATATGTCTACCCGCGTAGTCTGCTGACAGCTCAACATTCAGCTGGGAAGCAGCAGGTAGATGTCCCCGCCGTGTCGGCGCTAAACCCAGATAGGCCAGTTGCTGATCAGCAATTGGCAATCGCACCTCGACAAAGTCACTGGCGAATATTCGAGCCACTTTTGAGCCACGATTGACAAACTGCCCGATATCGACGGACTTTTCTCTAACAAGGCCAGTATAGGGCGCTACAATTACCGTTCGTGTAAGGTCCAGCCTGGCCTGGTCGCGATTAACTCCGGCTTCTTCCAGAGTAGCTTCAGCGATTGTGGATATACGCAAAGCATTCTCCAGCTGAGAAGTGCTGACCAGTTGCCTTGCCTCCAGACTCTTTAGTCGACCATATTCAAATCTTGCATGTTCCTGCTCAGCTACCGCACGTTTAAAACCAGCGGCAGATCGTTTAACACTCGCCTGATAATCTGCTTTATCCAGCTTTAACAGCACTTCACCTTTCTCAAAATACCCCCCCGATACCAGCGCCGGGGATACCCACTCTACTTTTCCTGAAACCTCTGAGATTAAGTCGCTTTCAGTACGAGGGATAACTGTGCCCTGGCTATTAACAATCAGACGTATGTCTTCTGCCTTAGCCAGTTGAACTCGAACACTGGGTACAACTGCTTCGGGATTGGTGGGCGACAGAACCGGGCTGGTGGCCATCAGTGCCAGAGCTATTAGAACTGCAGCACCAATAACTATTATCGGCCAAACTACCTTATGCATCATTAGCGTGACACCGTTTGTTTGGCGCTTGTATCTCGCAAGCTATGCAGGGTTTTCTGAATACCTGAAGCACTGGTTTCAAACAGCGATTGCATGGCAGATGCAACGGCCTTGCTATCGCGTATTTTTAGCGCTTTGTTAAGTTGTTTCAGCTCTGTCAGATGCGCATTCTTGTTCTGACCGGCATCAAGAACAAGCGGCAACAGGTGATCCAGAAACTGCAGTCGAAGAGCGTATGCGATAAGTTTCAAGGGCAGGCTGCCGCTCGCTTGCATAAATTCCCGTCCCAGCTCCATACGGGCCTGCATGTGATGTTCTGCGGGCGTATCCGTGTCGAGCATAATCTGAACTTGCGTTTCCAATCTGGCAAACATGGCTTCGTCAGCACGCGACATTGCCCGTTTAACTGCCAGGCTAAGCAGGCTATGCATTACTTCAAGAATGTCATCAACCAGTTCGGGATCTGGAAACTCCCCCAGTTTTAGGAGGTGCCCTATGATATCCAGGCTGGATCTCTCCAGAGAACACACTCTGGCACCACCCGGTTGAACGTCAACAAGACCAAGTTGTTCGAGGTTTTTTATCGCTTCACGAATACAGCCTCTATTACTTGAGAACCGCACAGACAGATCTCTCTCCGAGGGTAGTCTTTCACCGGTACGATACTGTGAAAGCAGAATTTCAGCCGTTAGTATATCGGCGATTTCCTTGTGTCTTGCAACTGCCTGACGTATTGACAAATGCTCGCCTAAAGAAGCCTGCGAAGATGTTTGAGTAGATAACGAAGCCATGGGGTTTGGTCAGTCCAAATTGGTCTGACCAAAATACCTACTTCAAGCAAAATAGTCAAAACTCAGGCCAAATCTAGAAAATACCGGACTCAAGGCCCGCAGCAAGTAATAATCCCAGCTCCTCAGCCTCGCCAAGCGACTTATCACTAACGTCACCCACCACTATCAGCGGTTCCTGTACCGACTTAAATGGATAGCCCCCAACGATACGCTCTATTGAACGCACAGCTCCAGTACCATCGTTGTTCGCGCTAACAATCAGTGCGTAAGGCAAACTCTGGATCTTTCCTTCTACTTCATAGTACGTGCGGTCGAGAAAGTCCTTTATAGCGCCTGACATATAGCCAAAATTTTCAGCCGTGCCCAGAATAAGCCCATCAGCCCACAGCAGGTCATCCGAGTGCGCATTTACTGCTGTCAGGGTACGCACATCTACGCCATCAATATCGCCGTTGTGCGCTCCTCTACTAGCCGCTTCGATTAACCGTCCTGTATTACCAGACTGTGAATGAAAAACAACTAGCAGATGCTTGTTAGGTTTTCGGGTCACCTGTACCCGGCTTTAACCAGCAATTCACAGTAAGAGTCCAGTAACGGTAATACTACGTCTGCTGGTTCCGGAGGAACAAAAAAAGCGAATTCCGTAAATCCCTGTTCAACCTTTGCACGTAAGCTTTCTTCGTCTGTCGGAGCGCCAAAGAGCGCCAGTGTAATATCCTCAACCTTGCGACCGCGCTTTTCGCATGCGGTCGCCAACAAATCCAGACTTCCGGAAGGCATACCCCCTATTGGCAGCCAGCCATCCGCATATTCAGCCACCCGGTCGTGCGTCCATTTTGAGCTCGCACCAATCCAGATGGGCGGACCACCTGCCTGCACAGGTTTAGGATGTGACCAGATAGGATCAAAATCCACAAACTCCCCATGAAATTCTGCTTCATCATTATTCCAGATCTCCTTCATTGCGAGAATTTTTTCACGCACAATTTTCCATCTGTTTTTGTAATCGGCCCCGTGATTTCCCATCTCCTCAACGTTCCACCCCGCACCAATACCCAGCACAACACGACCATTAGAGATCAGATCAAGAGAAGCAATCTCCTTCGCCAGGATGATAGGATCACGTTCAATCACCAGACATATTCCTGTACCAAGCGTTATGCGCTCTGTAACAGCAGCACAGGCTGCGAGCGCTACAAACGGATCGTGCGTATGAGAATATTCCTTCGGCAATTTTGTACCAGCTGGAAAAGGCGTAGTACGGCAGGCCGGGATATGTGTGTGTTCTGGAAAAAATATGCTGTCCAGCCCACGAGATTCAATCGCTCTGGCAAGTTCCACAGGCTGAATCGCATAATCGGTGGGAAACATGGTAATACCGAAATTAAGTTTGCGGTTATTGTTTGTCACTCTACATCCCCTTATAAATATAGTTGGTTTGTTGTCCGTTTAAATATTGCATGTCCCGCGCATTGTAAGGTGTAACTAAAGCCTGGTCTGCTAATCGGTCCAACGCAATCAACTCTGCGTCGTTAAGACTCAAATCCAGAGACGCCATTTTTTTAAATTGGTAAGCTGCGTGGTTCCTGCAATAGGAACTACGTTTTTATGTTTAGCCATTACTCAGGCCAGGGCTATTTCTGCCGGTTTAACACCTCTGCTGTTTGCCACCGCAGTAATTTGACCTTGCTGCGGTGGTCGTGAAAGCTGTACTGTGCAAAATCTCATATGCAGAGCCAACACCGTAAGACTCTGCAGCATCAAAGTGATTCACACCCACCCCAATCTGGCAGACAGCAATACCTGATTCCCCAAAAACTCTCAAGCCTATAAAACACTCCTTTCCCGAAACACACTTTGTCATTATCAACGTCCTTACGCAAACACAATCAAAGCGAAAAAATCAACTTTTGTGATGAGGGGCAATCTAATCAACCCGGCAGCATTCAGCTGCACAAACATTCTCTGTCCTGTGCTCCGCGCTCAGTTTTCTTAACAGGGGCAGTTTCGGTACACTTGCTTACGTGCAACAAACTGGATTAAAAATGCAAAACACCACTCTGCTTTGAACAGTTCGTTAACCAGTTCTACATTCAGGCTGAGCCGGGAAGGAATTTCTGCTCGAATCGCATTGGCTGTTCTTGCCAGCGCCGGTATTCTCTATGCAAATATTACCCCCGTTATTGTCTCGGGCCTGGTACAAAGCGCCGGTTATACCAGCGAGGCCGCAGGCTATGTGTTTTCATCTAATATGTACGGTACTGCACTCGGCGGACTGGCAATCACCTTCGTTATTCGGCGCATAAACTGGCGGAAAACAGCAGCAGTTTTGCTCACAATGCTTATTTTGGCTGATATTCTTTCGGCACTCACAGATAATCCTTCGGCCTTATATAGCATACGTTTTATTCATGGTCTGGTGGGAGGTGCGCTCATCGGGGTCGGATTTTCGGTTATATCCCACATAAGAAACCCCGAAACCACTTTTGCGATCCTCATCGCTATTCAACTGAGTCTGGGCGGGGCAGGAACAGCTTTACTTATGCCCCTGATTGCCTCGCAGGGAACCGGCATAATATGGTTGTCACTACTGGGTTTTTCAGTCTTCAGCCTAATTTTGCTTCCCTTACTGGACGATTATGCAGTAACGGAGAACGGGGCCCAGACAGAAAAACCTGCAGGTCGGGCCCCGCTGGTAGTGATTGTCCTGGCATTAAGTGCATTGTTTTTCTTTCAGGCGGGGCAACTGGCTGCCTTTGCCTATGTAATAGAAATTGGGATCAGTCATCTTTTTAGTCCAGAGTTTGTCAGCCTTAGCGTAGCAATCGCCCTATGGATTGGTGGACCCACTGCACTTTTTGTAGCCTGGTGGTCTACCCGATCAGGGCGCACTCTACCTATACTGGGAGGAACTTTGTTCATGGTCATTTCGATAGCAATGTTACTGCTGCCCACATCCTGGATATTTATTGTAGCTAACATTGGATTCGGAATATTCTTCAGCCTTACCATTCCCTATTTACTGGGTATAGCTTCGGAACTGGACAACACCGGACAAATTGCCGCCGTCGCCAGCTTTATAAGCAGCCTGGGTTTGGCTACCGGACCTGCAATCGCTGCGATGATTCTGGGAGGGGGAGAGTTGTCGCACGTCATCTACTTCGCAATTGGTGTCCTGCTCATCAGCGCCCTGTTGATAGTATTTCCCACCAGGATATTGGATACCAAAGCCAGGCGCGGTTCCATAGAGTGGTAGGAACAGGTTAATATAATCCACCAAATTCGAACGAGTGGAACAACATGAGCCGCATTTTGATAACCGGAACCGGACTCTTTACACCGAAAGATTCAATAACAAATGAAGAACTTGTTGCTTCACTCTCGAAAGCCAATGAAAAATGGAATGCAGTTCATAGCGAGGAAATAGAGCGAGGCGACGTTGAAGAGCGCGTAATGCCCTCTGAAAGATTTATTGTAAAGGCATCCGGTGTTGGACATCGTTACGTTATGGACAAATCTGGAGTGCTTGACCCTGAACGCCTGCATCCCCGTCTGCCACTTCGCTCGGAAGACGAACTGTCGATTCAAGCGGAAATTTGCGTCGCAGCAGCACAGGAAGCATTGGCCCAGGCAGGGCGAACGGGTGCAGATGTTGATGCGGTGATAGTCGGTTGCTCAAATATACAGCGCGCATATCCAGCAATTGCAATCGAAGTGCAAAACGAGATTGGCGCAAGCGGTTTTGCTTACGATATGAATGTGGCATGTTCATCAGCCACTTTTGCCATACAGAACGCGGTGGATGCATTACGTGCAGGTAATGCCAGCTGTGTGTTGGTGCTTAATCCGGAAATCACCTCAGGTCATAACAATTTTGATCTGCGTGAATATCATTTTATTTTCGGAGATGCCTGTACGGCTACACTTCTTGAAAGAGAAGATAGCTCTGTAGCGGGGGAATCCTGGGAAGTACTGGGCACCCGCCTTGCTACGAAATTTTCCAACAACATTCGTAACGACGCAGGTTATTTAAACCGTAGTGAAGACGGGGAGCGCCACCCCCACGAACTGGTTTTTCGACAAAACGGCCGCAAGGTTTTCAAAGACGTTTGTCCTATGGTGGCGGAGCACATTCGAAAACACCTGAAAGACCTGGAAATTCCATTGGAAAGCATAAAACGCCTGTGGCTACACCAGGCCAATTTGGGTATGAACAAATTAATAGCAAAAACATTACTTGGGCGTGAAGTGGAGCTTGAAGAGGCTCCAGTCATTCTCGACGAATACGCCAATACCAGTTCGGCAGGTTCTATCATTGCTTTCCATAGATTCCGCTCAGGTCTTGTCCCCGGAGATTGCGCCGTACTATGTTCCTTTGGTGCTGGATACTCGATGGGTAGCGTCATCCTGAAAAAAATTAGCGATTAGGATTCACCGAAAGAGGCTCTTACCGGTGCTAGCAGTAATGACAACCAGTTCTCTGCGCATGTGGCTGTCATGTGGCATTTTCACGCTGCATATCGGATTTGTGCACGCTTCACCACAAGAGTCCATTCAACAAAGTATCAGTGGTTTTCACACAACTCTGACTACCGTCATGCAAATGAATGGCAATTATAAAGACCGGTTCAACAAACTATCCCCGGTGATCAGAAAATTATTTGACGCTCCCAATATCAGCAGAATAAGCACGGGAAAGTATTGGCGCGAACAAGATGTTCAGTTGCAGGAGCGGTTTACGGATTTAGTGTATGAGTTAATTGCCGCAACCTATGCAGATCGCTTTGTCAGCTACAACGACCAGGTGTTTTCAATCGATTCTGTGGAATCCAAAGGCAAGAATCGTTGGGTGGTAAAGTCCCGGCTAACAAAGTCCGATGGAGAAATAGTTACTCTGGACTACTATCTGCGTTCGGGAGTTGTTTTTAATGTGGTGGCAAACGGAGTGAGCGATTTATCACTCAAAAGGGCAGACTACACGAGCATTCTTGCCCAGCATGGTTTTTCCGGACTCATCGCACACATCGAACGGAATATTCTGGACTACCGGCAGCATGGAGTGGATTAGCCTATGAATTCACCGGGTGGCTTACTCCTCTTGGTATTGGCATTATCCGGTTGTACGGTACTGCCCGTAAGCGAATACGCCGTCTCGGATACTTTGGAGAAAGGTAACCGTGTTTCGTATGGCGTCGTAGAGTTTGTAGACAAGGTGTTGGCACGCCCTCTCGCCGCTGCTTACAGCTATATCGTACCCCCTCCCCTGCAAAAAGGCATTGCCAATATTTTTCTTAACATCCGCACTGCAGATAGCGCGATAAACGGTCTGCTACAGGGTAAGCCAAAATCTGCGAGAACAGACCTTGCCAGACTATTGCTGAATACAACACTGGGCGTCGGTGGAATTTTTGATGTAGCTACTCGTATGGGCCTGAAGTACCAGGAAGAAGATTTCGGTCAAACACTTGCAGTTTGGGGATATACGCGAACGCGTTATGTGTATTTTCCAGTTGTGGGCCCTTCCACCATCCGTGACCTGCCAGGTGCAATGATTAACAGAATACTTACACCCCGACTGATCGTGGGTAGCAACTACAATTTCTGGATTGGTACACTGGATACGGTTAGCTACAGAGCAGAAAATTTACAAGCCACCGATATTCGTGATGCATCGGCTCTGGATCCTTATAGTTTTACCAGAGAAGCCTATTATCAGCGCAGAAAATACCTGATTTTTGATGGTGATCCGCCAGTAGAAGACATGTTCGAAGAGTTCTTTGAAGATGAATAGCCGCAGTGACTTACAAAAAAGTGCTTCAAATTCGAATAGTCTGATTTCAGATTTAGTATCAAGTTGGGTGTCTCTTGTTACAACACACGCACGAATAACCGCTATATGTCTTGTACTAATTACAGCTGTTGCCGCCTGGACATCCATAGAGCTGTTCAAAATGAACTCGAATACAGAAGATCTAATTAAGCAAACAGGCAGTTGGCGAAATGATTTCGAAGCATACAAGGCTGAATTCCCTCTACTTGTTGAAACGGCAGTTATTGTTGTATCAGGAACCTCCTTTTATGCGGTGGAGCAGACAACTAAAAACCTGACTCAGAAAATTGCAGCAGAAGATGAAAATTTTCAGGATGTGTTCTCAACAGCAGCCGAAGGCTTTTTCCGAGATCACGCGCTGATTTACATGGACATTGCTGATCTCGAAGACATGGCCGACCGGCTTGCAGAAGCGCAGCCCATGCTCACCGCGGTGGCCGAAGACCCCAGTTTGAGGGGGATTGTTAAGTTGCTTATCGATGGTATCGAAAATGAACCCACTGCAGGTTTTACAAATATTGTAGATCTTCTGACGCAGTCTGCAGAAGCTTTGGGCACGGAGGCTGAGGCCAGTATTTTCTGGACAGACGAATTTTTTGATACCGACGATGAAAAGGTATACCAGCTAATACTACTGAAAGCTCGCAAGAATTTTGCGGAACCTTTGCCTAACAAACAAATAATGTTAAACCTGCGAAAAATAATTTCCGAGGTAGCAATTGATGACTCCGTTAGCGTACGCATTACCGGAGAAATCGCTTTATCCCATGAGGAAATAGAGGCCGCCCAGGCAGGAGTTAAAACGGCTGGTCTTGTTTCGATTGCTTTACTTTCGCTCATTTTGGGTTTTGGTATCAAGTCATGGAAAATAGTAGTAGCCACATTCCTGATGCTTTTTGCAGGTATTTCCTGGACCTCGGCCTTTGCCATGTTAACTGTCGGTGAATACAACACACTGTCACTGGTGTTTTTGGTCATGTTTTTTGGCCTGGGAGTAGATTTTGCAATTCACTACTGCCTGCGATACCAGGAAGAAGTAACAAATTCCAACGATAATGATATGGCGCTTGAGAATGCCTCCGGCAGTGTCGGAAAAGCCATTATATTGTGCACTATAACCACAGCTATCGGGTTTCTCGGTTTTGTACCAACTGACTACCACGCATTAGCCGATCTTGGAATTATTTCTGCAGGAGGTATGTTTATTGCCGCTTTCCTCACCTTTACTCTATTACCGGTTTTTTTCAAGCTGGTGGGCGCTCCGGCGACATCCAAACCAATACTGTTGATCTCAGCGGAGAAAATAGTTGCTGTCGTAGTAAGAAACAAACTGACATTTTTGGGCCTGATAGCTGTTCTGACATCCTTAGCATTCTATTTCGCCAAAGATGTTCATTTCGATTTTAGTGTGCTTGCATTACGGAATCCAGACTCCGAATCTATGCTGGCATTAACGGATCTCCAGAAAGAAGGGCTAGTCACCGACTACAGTCTGTCTATTGTCTCGGACGATCTGAATCAAACCTGGAGCGATCTGGAAAGACTCAAAAGTGTAGATAAAGTCAGCACACCAATCAGTTATGTTCCGGAAAATCAGCAAGAAAAGCTGTTTGTTCTGGAAGATTTACAGATGCTTCTGCTAAGCGCGCTCGAGCCTGCAAGAGTACATATTGAACCCACTACAGAAGAATTGAGAACATCCATTGCAGAATTGCGCATGGCCATTGCCAGTTCAGAGCTTAAGGATAGTAAGCTTAATGCTACTGTCCAGAGATTGGATGCAGCGCTCGCCCGAATACTAAACATGGAGGCCGGGGCAATTCAAAGCTGGCAAAGTGCTGCAATCGATAATCTAAGGGAAGAACTCGACTGGTTACGCCGGGCGCTGAATGTATCCGAAATAACTTTTGAGGATTTACCATCAGCATTAAAAGCACGACTTGTGGGGCAAAATGGCCAATTTCTAACAGTGGTACTACCCCAGGAGAGCATCGTTGATGTGGATGCATTATCTCGCTTCGTGGAGCGTGTACGCGCCATTGCACCAACTGCGACTGGCAGACCGGCTATAGAGTGGGGGGTAGGAAAAATTGTAGTACGCTCATTTCAGACAGCAATGCTCATTGCTCTAGTATTTATATCGCTAATTCTCTTCGTTTCACTACGGAGCATCGTAGATACGATTTTGGTTCTCATACCGCTATTCTTAACGGGCTTGTTTACACTGGCTGCAACCGTTGTTTTCAATATGCCGATCAATATGGCCAGCGTGCTGGTGTTGCCGCTTATTTTCGGTCTGGGTGTAGACAATGGAATTCATGTCGTGGAACGATATCGTGGTGCACAAGACGTCAGTAAACTGATGCATACCAGCACACCCCGAGCGGTACTGTTAAGCACTCTGACGACCATTGGAACTTTTGCCGCGCTGGCTTTGTCCCCCCATAGAGGTACAGCCTCCATTGGACTATTGCTTACCGTTGCGATTTTATTTCTGCTGGTGTTCACCGTAATTCTCCTGCCCGCCCTACTCAGCATACGAGCCGGGAGCACCCACCTTGTTGAGGCAGTATGACCTGCTAATTGTCAAAGCCGCTCTGTGTTACTGCGCAGTACAGTTTTTGATGCGTGTGTGGCTTGTTTCTACTCTGGTAAATGATGCGGATACGCAGATACTGGAAATAGTGATTGGATTTACACTCGGGCTAATCAGAGACTTTGTTTCAGCGCTGCTTTTTTTGGCACCACTCTATCTCATACCACTAACAGGAAAGTATCAGCGTCAGTACACCAGTTTTTACAGCCACCTGCTAGTTTTGTTGATCCTGGTTTTTACGGTATGCGAGGTATTTTTCTGGCTGGAATTTGATGGAAGACCAGACCGTCTGATCTTTCACTACTTAAAATATCCGATTGAAGTTCTGGTCTTTTTGGAAGACCAGTTTTTTCTGAGCCTGCTGCTTATCCCACTTGCAATTGTGGTGTGGTTTATTGGGAGACTCATTCGACCCTGGACGAATATTCTGCTATCTAGCGGGACTGCCGGTAAACATCAACATGCATCAGCGCTTATCATGTTCCTGTTTGTTCTAGCTTCTCCCTGGATATTTAACAGAGGATATTTTCCGCATAGCGATATGCGAAAGGTGAATCAGTTTTCAAGCAATGGGATATTTTCTGTCCTGCATGCAGCAACTATGGACGCAACTTCCTGGAACGCAGAAGGCTCGAAGAAGAGCGTAACTTACCCTGGTTTCAATGCGCACAAACCGCAGAAAGACACAACACCGGCCGCACTCGCTAGACTGAAAAATGTTGTGCTTATCATTGAAGAATCTTTCGCTGGTGAAAGCTGGTGGGATGAGCAACAGCGAACAAAGTACATGCCCAATATGGATCGTCTGAAAAATTCGGGTATCTATTTTAGCAATGTGTATGCCACGGGTTCCAGAACAATGCGGGGCATGGAGGCAATACTGCACGGATACCCGCCACTACCAGGTATCTCCCTGACGCATCGGGAAGGTTTCGAAAACTTACCCTCTCTGGCCCGAGAGCTCGGCCATGCAGGATTTTACAGCAAATTTGTGTATGGTGGCTGGCCGGGGTTTTCAAATTTTACTGACTATTGGACCCGGTCTGGATTTGATGGGGTTGTTTCCAGGGAAGATTTTGATGAAACGTGGTTCGAAACTTCCTGGGGGGTTGCAGATGAAATTCTGTTCGAAAAAATTATTCAGGAAATGGATACGCTTACGCAGCAGCATGACAGAGTATTTATCTCAACTTTAACGCTTAGCAATCATCGCCCCTACGATTTTCCTGCTGGCCGAATAGCCTTTCCTGCCCACGAACGCCGTCTGGAGTTCGCCATAGCCTATGCAGACTATGCTTTGGGACAATTCATTACGAATGCCAGGAAAAAACCCTGGTACAAGGATACGCTCTTTATAGTGGTTGCTGACCATGGGCCCAAGGTACGTGGACGATCAACTATTCCAGTTAAAAGTTATCGCGTGCCCCTCCTGTTTCTTTCTGATCAGCTCACTGCCAGAGAGGACAAATCACTTGGATCTAGCATGGATATTCCCGGAAGTATTCTTTCCTTGTTAGATATTTCGCCTCGTCAAGATTTCTGGAGCAACAATCTTTTTCCAGCGACTAACGACAAAAGAGTAGGTGTTGCATTTGTAGAATACAATTACTCAGTTGGCATGATAACAGCGCAAGAGCTAACAGTAAGTCGCTTCAATGGATCAGCAACGGCTTGGAAACAGGACAAAGGTGGACAATGGAATAAATCCAGCCCTGATGAACAACAATTGTTAAAGCTACGAGCTGTTTTCAGTCGAGCGCATTCTGCATTTTATTCAGCAACGCACAAGGCGGAACACAGGTATTAAACGATCTCCAGAGCGTTGCTGGTAACTATCGTACCCAGGATAGACAAAATTGGCGATATCCCAGGCCTTATCTCTATCTTTACCCTTTAAAAGGTGTGCCTCATAAGTAGCGGTAAAGCCCTTTAATGTACATTCCACCAATGGTGTTTTTAGCAGGTTAAAATACCATGCTGGATGGTGCGATTGCCCGCCATGCGAGGCAACAACAATCAGATCTGCACCACCTTTTGCGTCTCCGTCTGACGCGTACAGCAGGGGTGTCACACGTTTACATCCGGAGATTGCCCCGGTACAAATTAACAACAGGGTGGGAATAACAAAGCTCAGTCGTATGCGACCACCACTCAATAACATCAGGGGGCGATCCACCCGGGTTGCTATCCACATAAAAAACAGCGTTAGCGGCTTAAAGCCGAAAATCGCTGCGACTAAACGCCTTCCAAGTGGAGCTTTACTCACCCACTTGTCAAACAAGCAAACAGAATTATGAAGCTCGCCAGGAAATCCTTCATTTTCATTGCTCGATTTCCGACGGCTCCTCATTTCGTTCTATTTCTGAGCAACGCGAACCTACGGAAACGGGATTACAATTAAAAACGCGATCCAGCATCTTGAGCTCACCCTCGGCAGACAATTCAATTACTGGCGTAGCTACCGTATAACCAGACTCAAATCGAGCATCCGGCAGATAGTAATCCGTACTAATAAAATGCGCACCACTTGACCAGGCAGCATCTCTTCTGCGCGTATCACCACTGCGCGCTTCGCTGGTATTAGCATCCGCTCTTGTTCGAACCAGATAACCCTGCTCAACAAGGTCTTTTATGGAATCCATATCCTCTATCGGACGGTTCACAATACGTACCGCTGAATCAGGATCCCCTTCTGGCATATTCGGAAACAGAACTGCGTTTTCACGCCCGTTAAGATAACTGGAATTTTTTTCAGTGGATTCATCAAGCACAAACAAAAATCGGTTGGCCAGTACTGTTAGTGGTGGCCAACCTGATTCCACAATAGCTGTATTTAAGTTTTCAGCCTCCCCTTTAATTTCAGCGGGTAGAATTAGTTTATCACCCAAACCTGTGCGTAACTCTGCATCCAGCGCATCCCAGGCCAAGGTATCAAACTTAAGTGGAACCACAAATCCCGGCTGATCAATAACGTCATCCTTGGCATTTATGCTCACCATAACCGGCAAATGCCCCGGGTTTTTTTCGGACCAGTTCTTTAGTCGGGACAGACAACTGGCAAAGGTTAAGCAATTACTCCGAAAATCCATATCCTGAACATGCAGCACTTTAAACCCCGGCTGTAACATTTCTCCATCAGCATCGTAGGGTCTGGCAGTTTCAATCAGACTCAATCCAAGGGGTCTGGCGTACAGCCCTCCTTCAGGGTCATAGTAGATGTCCAGTTCCAGCGCACGTATACCAAAAGTTAACTGCTGTTCAAGTGTCAAATGAGCATAATCCAGACTTTGTGCGAGCTCTGGATTACTTTGAGTCAAAGTTGCAAACAGTTCAGTATCAATCGCCTGCTTATAGCTGTTATGGCTACCAAGAACCTGAATGTCATTGTACCTGAGCTCATCTACGCTTAGCTCCGAAGAGCACCCACCCAGGGTTACAAGTAAAAGCAGGAGCCGCTTAATCCAGATCACTTTCACCTGCCGCTTTAGCTCTCTCCAATCGTGTGGCTTCATCGGAACCCAAATAGCGAAATGCTGCCAGTATAAAAACACTGGCAAGCGCTAACATCCACAACGAACTTATCATAGCCTGACGCAATGCTTCGCCGGATTCTACTCCGGAATTTGCGAGGCTATCACTCACAAACCCAACCATATATGGACCCAGCGCCAAGCCTATAAAAGTAATCATCATTATATAAAAAGCAGAGGCAATGGCACGCATTCGCGGCATAAGTAAATCGTTAACAGTGGTAGCCCCGGCACCGGTCCACATGGGCGAGAATATGCTGAACATAAAAAAGCAAAAATATGCCACGTCTATGTTTTCTGTGGTCAGAAACACATACACAAATGGTGCCGACAAAACCGGTACTGCAATCATTACATAAAGACGTCCGTTAATGGTAGTGCGTCTTAGTAGGTCAGATATAACGCCACCAGCTGTAACTCCAATCCACCCACCAAGTGCCGCTCCCAAACCAAGGTAAATACCAACTTCAGATGCACTCAGGCCATGCACCCGAAGCATAAATGGTGCCCCCCAAAAACCAATACTATAGGTAATAAATGCTATGCATGGCATACCCCAGCACATACAGATCATAGATTTGCATTGGAAAATCATGGCATAGGTAGCTGGATCACGAATTCGTATATTTTGCACCCAGGAAGCAGCAGCATAGACCCCAATTCCAAGCGCAGCCCACTGCGCTACATCTCCAGTAAGTTCCACCAGAATCCAGGCCAGTGCGGAAACACTTGCAAGAATACCTATGTTCAGCAGTAAAACTTTTATGCCACCGACCCGATACAGGTTGTACAACGTTAGAGGTGGCAGTACAGCAACCAGCTCCTCAAAAGTGGCTTTGAAGGGGTGAGGATGTGTCGTTGATTCGAGTCCTTCACTTTGCCCTCGTCGTGGTTCCTTGAGTGTGCGCACCCAAAAGGCCATTAGAATACCGGGAACACCTACCACCAGAAATGCTACCTGCCACGCTTTTAAACCGAGAGGAGCGTTTGCTATATCGGGATAGGACAGATTCCAGCCATCAACTATCATCCCACCCAGAAATGTTCCAATACCGGCGCCGATGTATATTCCACTTGAGTAAACTGCCAATGCTGTAGCGCGCACTTTTGGCGAAAAGTAATCTGAAAGTAGAGAAAATGCAGCGGGTGTTGCACTGGCTTCACCGATACCCACGCCAAATCTAAAGACTGCCAACGATCCAAAGCTTTTTGCAGTACCGGAGAGCGTGGTCATCACACTCCAAAATACCAGCCCGGCAGATATCAGGCTTTTTCTTACCCAGACATCTGCAAGCCGACCAAGGGGAATTCCAAATATTGCATAAAAAACCGCGAATGCTGTACCGTACAAAAACCCAATCTGAGAGTCACTTATGCCAATATCAGCTTTAATTTCTTCGGCCAGAATAGAAAGAATCTGGCGATCAATAAAATTGAAGACATACACAATGACCAGAACAAATAACACGTACCTGGCATAACGACCACCCACTTCTGGTTCGGCGTCAGGGGTAGAATTAGAGCCTTGAGTTTCTGACACAGGTACTCCCGTCTATTATTTTAATTGAAATCCGAGCCTAACAGCTTCTGGCAATGACTATCAATCAACACCCTGCTTAAGAAGCGTAATCGCTTTCTCCAAATCCTGCAGCTTATCCTTGCCAAAATAGATGTCTTCATTCACATAGAAAGTGGGAGAACCAAAGCTGCCCATAGCAACAGAGCGCTCGGTATTTTGTATAAGCGCCAGTTTTATTTCGGGATTCTGCATTGCAGCGATTATATCTTTTCCAGGTAGACCGGAAACGTCAAAGGCTTTTGCTATCACATCCGGGTCATCCATTTTTTTTGGTTCACTCCACATATGCTGATAAATCTCTCTTACATACTGGTCGAAAAAATCTGTCTTTTTCGCATAGGTAGCTCCGCGCATGATTTGCAGAGTGTTAACAGGAAAGAAGGGATTAAAATTATAGTTTTCTATTCCATGTTCTAGTATAAACCTGCGCGTTTCCAGAGCAGCATACTCAGGTTTATTTTTTATCCCCTGCAGCGAAATACCGGGCGAGACATTATTGGTGGCTTTAAAGACCCCTCCCAGTAAAACAGGGATACAGTCAAATTTGAGACCGGTGCGGGATTCAATTTCCGGTAGGACAAGATGGCTCAGGTAAGCATTGGGACTACCAAAATCAAAATGAAATTCAAGTTTCATAATTTACAAATACACTCCTAGAAATTTTCAGCATACGGGCGCAAGTCCATCTCAAAAGTCCATGCGTCCCTTTTTTGTTGATGCAAATACCAATAGGCATCTGCAATAGAATCCGGATTCATTAATGTGTCCGGAGGCAGATCGTCCGGATCTTTACCCATAGCTGCCAGGCGCTCCCTCACCCAGGCAGTATCAACACCCGCATCGATAACCAGATGGGCAACATGAATATTTTTTGGGCCCAATTCACGCGCCATGCTTTGTGCAAGCGCCAATAGCCCCGACTTGGCAGCAGCAAATGCAGCAAAACCACTACCACCACGCTTACTGGCGGTCGCTCCGGTAAAAAAAATAGATCCTTTTCCTCGGGGCAGCATATGCCTGGCAGCTTCTCTGGCAGTTAAAAAACCCGAAAAACAGGCCATTTCCCATACTTTTCTAAACACTCTCGATGTGGTTTCCAGAATAGGAAACAGTACGTTGCCGCCAATGTTGTATAGAACAAACTGAAGGTGCCCGTGTTCTATCTCAATTTTCTTAAACAGGGCAACAACGGCATCCTCGTCCCTTGCATCCATGCTATAAGCGTAGGCTTCTCCGCCTTCAGCGTTAATTTCCTCAACGAGTGGGTTCAGTTTTTCCCCGTTACGCCGCGCCAGACACACAAGATAACCCTCGCGCGCAAATTTTTTGCCTACTGCACTGCCTATATAATCCCCAGCACCTACTACAAATGCGACCGGTTTGCCCATTGCTCCCCACCCTTAAACAGCACAGTAGCCACTATAACCTGCCCTGTTCTGCATGCAAATTGATGGACAAAGCCCATACCCTGGCAGAACAACCTGGATCAGACAGCGCTGGTCCGACGCGCCAGATAGCGATCAAGTTGGTTGGCGAAAGCCTGTCTGTCTCCCAGAGTTAAAGACGGTGGACCTCCGGTATTAACACCGCTACTGCGCATGGTATCCATAAAATCCCGCATATTCAGTCTTTGACGAATATTCTCGGTAGTATAAAGCTCACCCCGTGGATTGAGAGCAAGACAACCATTCTCGATCACTTCAGCCGCCAGGGGAATGTCAGCTGTGATCACCAGATCACCCGAATTTGCTTCCTGAACGATGTGGTTGTCGGCTACATCAAAGCCTGCGGGAACCTGCACCATAGAGATAAAAGACGAGCGAGGCACCTGTATCTGCTGGTTTGCGACCAGTATTACGTCTACTTTAGCCCGGTCTGCAGCCCTGAAAAGTATTTCTTTTACTACGTTGGGGCAGGCGTCCGCATCTACCCAAATTTGTCCTGAACACATAATTTCCGAAATCTCGCTATTGTAATCGTCTACGGGAGCATTATACTGCGCCGCCCGCTAAGGCCCATCCCTGTCCAAAGCTTGGCACGCCACAGGAACGCAAATGTCTGACACTACACTACCGACTATAGCCAGCTTTAAAGATCTAGGCTTGCCAAAAACCCTTTTGACAGCCCTGGATGATGTCGGCTACGAGACACCTACCCCTATCCAGGAACAGACCATTCCACATCTTTTAAAAGGTCTGGATTTACTGGGTCACGCACCAACAGGGACAGGTAAAACTGCGGCTTTTGCCTTGCCACTGCTTTCCCGACTGAATTTAAAAAACAAAAATGTCCAGGTAATGGTACTCGCACCGACCCGCGAACTGGCTATCCAGGTAGCGGAAGCATTTCATAGATATGCAGTACACCTAAAAGGATTTCATGTTTTACCTATATATGGTGGGCAGGACTATACCGGCCAGCTAAGACAGCTCAAACGAGGCGTTCATGTTGTAGTTGGCACCCCAGGGCGTGTGATGGACCATATGCGTAGAGGCACACTAAGGCTGGACAATCTGCAAGCACTGGTTCTGGACGAAGCAGACGAAATGCTACGCATGGGTTTTATCGACGACGTGGAATGGATACTGGAACAAACTCCGGGCGGGCGACAAATGGCCCTGTTTTCGGCAACCATGCCCAAGGAAATTCGTAAAATTTCCCGTAGATATCTCAACGACCCGCAAGAAATTGCAATTAAATCAAAGACAGCCACAGCAGATACCATTAACCAACGGTACTGGTTAGTTAGTGGTCTGCACAAACTGGACGCCCTGACAAGAATTCTGGAAGTAGAAAAATTTGATGCCATTCTTATGTTTGTGCGCACCAAAATGGCCACCGTAGAACTTGCAGAACGCCTTGAAGCACGCGGGTTTTCTGCAGCGGCACTTAATGGTGATATGCAGCAAAAGCATAGAGAAAAGATGATAGAACGCCTTAAAAAAGGCTCATTAGACATACTGGTTGCGACAGATGTAGCGGCCCGTGGCCTGGACGTTGGACGTATTAGCCATGTAATAAACTACGACATTCCCTATGACACCGAAGCGTATATCCATCGTATTGGACGCACAGGGCGCGCAGGGCGCACAGGGGAAGCCATACTATTTGTCGCACCCCGCGAGCGCCGACTCCTTAATGCCATTGAAAAAGCCACGCGACAGAAAATTGCCCGGCTGGAATTACCTTCAACAGAAATTATCAATAACAAACGTATTGCCGACTTTAAACAGCGCATAAGCGACACCCGGTCTGCTGGTGAGCTCGAATTTATGCAGGGCCTGCTTACACAATATCAAACGGAACACGACGTTCCAGCTATTGAGATAGCCGCAGCCCTTGCCAAAATGGCCATTGATGACAAACCTCTTTTGCTTGCACCCGAACGCAAGAAACCGCAACGGGATATCGATGATTCGAGACGCGAGGCAGGCTCCAAACGACCACGGCGAATAGCTGAAACGGACTTACGAACACGTAGACCCAGAGATGGCTCGAAAAGTAGGTCAGATGCCCCCTCCTCCGGTCGTCCCTCCAGTAACAAGGAACGCAGAATTCGCTCAGCACCACCTGAAGGTATGCAACGTTTCCGCATCGAAGTAGGACATGACCACAATGTAAAACCGGGTAACATTGTTGGTTGCATCGCAAATGAAGCAGGGTTGGATGCAGACCACATCGGTCAGATCGATATCCACTCCGCACACAGTTTTGTCGACTTGCCCGCAGGCATGCCTCGGGAAATTTTCAAAGACCTTAAAAAAGCCTGGGTCTGTGGCCAAAAGTTGCAAATTTCACAATCAGATCCCCAGAAAAAAAACACTTCCGGGGTCAATAAAACACGCAAACCCAGCAAGAAAAAAACGGTTGATCAATAGGAATATTCCGACTAGCCAGGGAACTGTTCTCGCAATACGCGCTTAAGTATCTTCCCCGATGGGTTGCGTGGGATTTCTTCAATAAAAGTAATCCCCTGCGGCTGTTTGAAGCGTGCCAGTTTACCCTGGCAGTATTCCATAACATCCGCTTCGGTCACTCCATCATGGGTACGCACCAGAATGGCAAAAGGCGATTCACCCCACCGCTCGCTATCCTGGCCAATTACCGCGGCATCAACGATATCAGGATGATTCATTAAAACAGCTTCAAGTTCCGCAGGATAAACATTCTCTCCACCAGAAATAATCATATCCTTGATACGATCCTGAATAGAAACATAGCCCTCTTCGTCCATCAAAGCGATATCGCCGGTATATAACCACCCATCTTTTATAGCTTCAGCAGTTGCTTCGGGACGATTCCAGTACTCGCGCATTATATGTGCGCCACGCACGAGAACTTCGCCCGCTTCCTCAGGGCCACAATCCTCCCCTGCTTCATTTACAACACGTATATCGGTGTGAAAAAATGCCTTACCGGTTGATGTTGGTCTTTTAATGGCATTCTCTGAATCCATAAGACAGGCCGGTCCACAGGTTTCTGTTAAACCATAAACCTGCAATATACCGATACCCAATTCAACAAATTTAAGCGTTAACGACACTGGTACAGGCGCGGCTCCCGTCATGAACCAGCGCAACCTGGAATAATCAAAGCGTTCAAATTTTTCCACCTGCAACATTACACTTAACATTGCCGGAACCATTAGCCCGGTAGTTATTTTTTCTGCTTCGAGCAGTTTCCACGCCAGCACCGGATCAAACGCACGCATGACTACAGAAGTAGCACCGCGATAAACATTAACCGATAAGGGTGTTAAGGCACCCACATGAAACATTGGCAGTGCATTAAGAAATCGATCCGTTTCCTCGTAGTACGTTGTAGCGGCGATGCTCAGTATTGCCCAAAGGGCAGTATCATGAGTGTGTACCACCCCTTTTGGCAGACCAGTGGTGCCCGAGGTGTACATAATGTACAACATATCGTCTTTACTCGAATCACATTCAGGTTCTGCTGTCGCTCCATCGTTGCGAAACTTCTGGTAACTCACTGAAAAATGAGTGGTACCCTGCTCTCCGGCCACATGCAACCAGCGACGGATATCTGTCGCGGCATCCTTTTCAGTTCGTGCGTGTAGTTCAGTTACCGTATCCACAAACTCGTCATCAAAAATTAGACTAAGAGCGCCACTGTCCTTTAGAATAAACTCCAGTTCATCGGCGACCAGTCGCCAGTTAAGTGGCACAACTACGGCTCCAATTTTGGCAAGCGCAAAATAAGCCTCCATAAATTCGGCACCATTCATTAACAGCAATCCGACACGCTCACCTTTTTCAACACCCGACTTAACAAAGCTGTTGGCCAGTTGATTGCAACGTTCATTGAGTTCTCGAAAGGTGAGCCGCAAACCTGAGTGACTACAGACATACGCTTCTCTGTCTGGAGAGAGAAAAGCTCTTTTGGTTAAAATTTGTCCGAGATTGTTTTGCATGCCCAGCCCCTGTTGTTATTTTTTGAATTTTTCATTCTAACCTTTCACTATGGAAAGAAAAGCACAAGAGTTATAGAACGATAAATCTATCTATCGTAAATATAGATTATATGTATCGTTTTTATCCGTTTTATCGATTCTAAAAATATCTATACAGTAAATCTTTCTTTCCTGCTTAACCTTTTGGGCAGGACTTAATCAGGAATTCAGGAGAATACAATGCCAAAAACAGTACCAAATGTCGTTTTCAAAACCAGAGTAAGAGATGAGAACGTAGGCGGTGATAATCCTTTTCGCTGGCAGGACAAAAACACCGACGATTTATTTAGCGGTAAAAAGGTTGTACTGCTCGCTTTACCCGGTGCTTTCACACCCACCTGTAGCAGTACTCACCTGCCAGGGTATGAAGCGAACTACCAGGCCATTCTGGACACGGGTGTTGATGAAATAATTTGTCTTAGCGTAAATGACGCGTTTTCAATGTTCCAGTGGGCTAATCAGCTGGGTATTGCAAAGGTGAAAATGCTGCCAGACGGTAATGGTGACTTTTCAAGGCTAATGGGCATGCTGGTTAAAAAAGACAATCTGGGCTTTGGTGAAAGATCATGGCGTTACTCAATGCTCGTTAATGATGGCAACATTGAAAAAATGTTTGTTGAGCCTGGATTATCAGACAACTGTGAAGACGACCCATTTACCTGCAGCGATGCTGATACCATGCTGGCCTACCTGAAGCGCTAGCATTTATTAAGCGATTTGCAAATTAACCTGCCAAGCGCTTCAAACTCTTCCTGTCGCGGAGAATTTTTTCGCCACATCAAGCCGATGGAGCGCTGAACCTCAGGTTCATCAAATTGACGCGACAGCACGCTTGTCCCCTGCAATATTTTAGCATCCACCGCCATTTTAGGAAGAATGCTTATCCCTATATCACTTGCCACCATCTGAACGATAGTGTTCAGGCTGGTGGCCTGAAAAGGCAAATTGGCTTGTTCTGCACCAATTTTACACGCGCTAACGCTATGATCTCGCAGACAATGTCCGTCCTCCAGAAGTAAGATGTTTTTTCCCATTAAGTCCTTAACTTTCAACTTTTTGAGCTTGGACAGACTATTACGCTTATCGAAAACAAGAACCAGCTCATCATTGAACAAATGCGAAACTGCTACTTCTTCCGCAGGATAAGGAAGTGCCAACAACAAAACGTCCAGACGCCCGGCTCGCAAGCCGGACAAAAGATCATGCGACAAATCCTCACGAATAAACAATGTGAAATCCGGGTATGATTTACGTACGGATTTCAAAATTTGAGGTAACACAAAGGGAGCAATGGTAGGGATTACACCTAAGCGCATTTCAGTAGAAAATGGTTCACTACCGGCCTTTGCAGCAACCACAAGGTCGTCGGTTGCGGCTAGAATGACCCTACTGCGTTGAAAAATATCTCGTCCAATCGGGGTTAGGCGAACACTTCTACTGGTTCGTTCCACCAGGGTAACACCAAGTTTTTCTTCCAGCTCCATAATCCCCGCGCTAAGCGTTGATTGCGAAACAAAACACGAGATCGCCGCTTTTCCAAAGTGTTGGTATGTTTCAACCGCACATAAATACTTTAATTGCTTTAGCGTTGGAAGATGGCTCATTATTTCCTGGATTGGTGTGCAGGGCCCTTCGGGGCCACTTTTCTCTTGCTGCTTTTCTTTCTGGTTGGTTGCCGTTTATTTGTCGTACTGCCTGATCTGGCATGTTTGTGCGAACTATTTCTTTTACCTTTACCGGCTTGAGCTATCTGGGGAGAGTCTGGCACCGCATGCCTGGGCTCAAACCCTTCTACCTCCTCCCGCTCAAATCTGCTTTTAACCAAACGCTCAATATCAACCAGCTGTTTAATCTCATCTGCACAAACCAGAGAAATGGCTTGCCCCTCGCTACCAGCTCTGCCGGTACGCCCAATACGATGAATGTAATCTTCTGGCACATTGGGCAGATCAAAATTCACTACGTGGGGTAGCTGAACTATATCCAGCCCACGCGCTGCAATATCCGTCGCTACCAACACATCAACTTTTCTATTCTTAAACGCCTGCAGGGCTTTAGTTCTATGATTCTGACTCTTATTCCCGTGAATTGCGACCGCAGATATATCCTGTTTGTGTAGCGCTTTAACCAGTCGGTTTGCACCATGTTTGGTGCGGCAAAATACCAACACCTGAATCCATTGTTCTGTTGATATCAGATGACAAAGCAGGTTTGTTTTCTGAGCTTTATCCACCGGGTGTACCCGTTGAACAACAGACTTAACAGCTGTATTTCTGGGAGCTGCATCTATTTCCACCGGCGCTTTCATCAGGGATCTGGCAAGCTTTCGAATAGGCTCTGAAAATGTTGCAGAGAACAACAAAGTTTGAATATCGTCTGGCAGCAGGGCTTGTATTTTTCGGATATCGTGAATAAATCCCATGTCCAGCATGCGATCCGCCTCATCAAGTACCAATGTTTCAAGGTCGGTAAATTTCACAGCATTTTGTTGATATAAATCCAGCAGTCGACCCGGTGTAGCAACTAGTATGTCGACACCACCACGCAGGCTTTTCATCTGCGGGTTGATTTTTACACCACCAAAAACTACCGCACTTTTTATTCTCATGTACTTACCGTATACAGAAACGCTCTCCTGAACCTGTGCTGCAAGCTCGCGCGTTGGTGTAATGACAAGCACGCGAACGTGATTGCTTTTAGCAGCCTTACCTTTAGAAAGTCTTTCCAGCAACGGCAAAGTAAACCCCGCGGTTTTTCCAGTCCCGGTTTGGGCAGATGCCATCAGATCTTTACCGGCCAACACCACAGGTGCCACTTTGCTTTGAATGGGGGTTGGCGTATCGTAACCACGATCCCTTATTGCGTTTAGTATCGGGTCACTAAACCCAAGCGTGTCAAAAGTCATTTTTTTTCAGACATCCATAGAAAGAGTTGGGAAAGTAACTGGACAGGAAATCAAGCATAAAACCAGCTAAACCAGTTCGGCTTGTAGAACCTGAAAAACCTTACCTCCAATTTTTAAAATTTTATCCGCATCAATGTAGATGCGGGAAGGTCGGCCAATTTCAAACCCCTGCTCAACAATGGCCTTAACGGGCTTATCAGTGAAAGCCCTCAGATAGCTTGCAAACCCGGCATTCGCACTGCCTGTGGCGGGATCTTCCCGTACACCGGCTGCATCAAACAACATGCGAGCGGAAAAATCCGCATCCTCTGAATAAGCTTCACTACAGAACAAAAAAAGACCCACATCAGAATACTTGTCTGATTGAAATGATTCCATCGCATCCAGGTTCATGCGAGCCCGTTTTAATGTAGCCAGATCCTTTACCGGAACGATAAGAAAACAAGGGCCAATATTTACCACCTGACAGGGCATCGAATTATCAAGATCCGTCTCTGCTAATACTGCAATAGACGCCGCAATAGCACCGTCTACGTATTCACATAATTCTGCCGGTGGTGGTGTCATCCAGCAAATTCCCGTTTTTTTGTCAAACACCACCGGCACGTCCCCACCCCGCAACTCCAGAGTGAATTGATCCCTTTCACGACCTAAAACCCAGGCCGTGCCTATGGTTGGATGCCCGGCAAACGGTAACTCATTGCCAGGTGTAAAAATTCGAACACTCGCCCGATCACTTGAGCGCGACAGCACAAATGTAGTCTCGGAGTAATTCATTTCCAGCGCAATAGTTTGCATCTGTTGTGTATCGAGATCCCCGGCATCAAGCACTACCGCAAGCTGATTACCAGCAAACTTACTCTCGGCAAATACATCCACAGTTACAACTTTTCTACGCATATCCCAAAACCTGATCAGGTTTTAAATTCAGCAATTATTTTGGAAATAGATGCCTTCGCATCACCAAACAACATACGGGTGTTATCTCCAAAAAACAGCGGGTTATCTACACCGGAAAAACCTGACGCCATAGATCGTTTCAGAACAAAAACTGTACGCGCTTTATCTACGTTGATAATAGGCATGCCGTATATTGGGCTGTTTTCATCCTCTCTTGCTGCCGGGTTAACAACATCGTTAGCACCAATAACGACGGCCACATCCACATTCTCAATGCGAGGATTAATTTCATCCATTTCTATGAGTTGATCATAAGGCACATTGGCTTCTGCCAGTAAGACATTCATATGTCCCGGCATTCTTCCGGCAACAGGGTGTATTGCATAAGTAACTTCGCAACCGTTTGCTTCCAGCAACTCACCCAGCTCTCGCACCACATGTTGCGCCTGTGCAACGGCCATTCCGTAGCCCGGAACAAAAGTTACATTGGATGCGGCTTCCAACACCAGGAACGCATCCTCTGCGACAATTGGCTTCACTTCGCCTTCTACTTTGGTGGCAGTCTTAACAGCTCCAAAGCCGCTGAAGAGCACATTAGCCAGGGAGCGATTCATCGCTTTGCACATAATGTTGGTAAGAACCAGCCCAGCCGCACCTACGAGTGACCCGGCTACAATCAAAATGACATTATTAATGGCAAACCCGGCGGCACAGGCAGCCAGCCCCGAGTAACTATTAAGCAGTGAAATAACCACTGGCATATCAGCGCCACCGATAGGTATCACCACCATAACTCCAAACAGGAGCGACAGGACAATTACGGCATAGAATTCAGGACTGGACGTTGATGGGTTCAGGCACAACATCACACCCGCATAAATTAGCGCCAGCAAAATCACACCATTGACCAGGCGTTGTGCTCCAAAAACAATGGCACCACTGGGCATCACTTCTGAAAGCTTGCCCCACGCAACGAGACTACCAGAGAAGGTAACACCGCCAATCAATATGGCCAGAAAAATTGTGAACACCGTAAACGTGCTATTACCGGTAGCATAAAGTGCAGCCCAGCCCACCATTAGACTGGCAAGCCCGCCTGATCCATTGAACAACGCAACCATCTCCGGCATTGAGGTCATGGCAATCACGCGCGCTGCAAGTAGCCCGATAACGCCACCGGCAATTGCCGCCATTAGGATCCATTCAAATGACAAAATTTCTTCTGCAAGCAGCGTAACTACAATGGCTATTAGCATACCCACGGCACTCAACAAGTTACCGCGTCGTGCCGTATCGGGTTTACCGAGCATCTTTAGTCCGTATATGAACAGAAGCGCTGAAAGTATGTAGATACCGCTTATAAGTTGCTGCAAATCAATTCCTTCAGGGATCATCAGCTACTACCTCCCTTTTGCACAGCAGGAACTTCCTTTTTCTTAAACATCGCCAACATTCTGTCTGTCACCATATATCCACCAACTACATTAATCATGGCAAGCGCTACTGCTACTGCACCAAGTATTCCAGAAATCGCGCCGTGGCCGCTGCCTGTTGCGAGCAAAGCTCCAACCACAGTAATCCCAGAGATGGCATTGGCACCCGACATCAAGGGTGTATGCAGGGTTGCAGGCACCTTGGAAATCAGTTCAATTCCAAGAAAAATAGATAACATCAAAATAAATGTCAGGAAAACAGCTTCCACGATTTACCCCTTCAGAGTTTCAGTTTGTGTAAAAATTACCGGAATTCAGAGCAATTACGCCTGCAAATTCTTTATGGTTTCGTTAACAATCTCGCCGGCCCGCGTAATAACACAGGCTTGAACAATGTCATCATCTTCGTGCAGGTTCAGTGTTTTACTTTCACTGTCCCAGAATTCATCCAACAAATTAAACAGGTTGGCGGAGTACATATCACTGGCATTGCGGCTCGCCTCAGATGGCAGGTTACCTTGCCCGATAATAGTAACCCCGTTAATTTCTACGTACTCGTTCAGAACCGAACCCTCGACATTACCTCCGGTTTCAACCGCCATGTCTACGATTACACTGCCTGGTTTCATACTCTGCACCATATCCATGGTTACAATTCGTGGTGCAGGTCGACCAAATAGTTGAGCTGTGGTAATTACCACATCAGACTGGCTGATTACCTTTTTCTGCCCCTGTGCCTGCAGTTCTATCTGCTCTGGCGTCAGGGCTTTGGCATAGCCCTGGTCTGTCTGTCCGGTGTCACCCAAATCGATTTCAACAAACTTAGCCCCAAGCGATTGCACCTGCTCAGCTACAACGGGGCGCGTATCAAATGCCTCAACTCTTGCACCAAGTCGCTTGGCCGTAGCGATGGCCTGCAAACCTGCCACTCCTGCTCCAATCACAAAAACCCTTGCCGGAGCTATCGTTCCGGCAGGGGTCATCATCATCGGAAAAATTCGAGGGCACTGTTGTGCCGCCAGAAGTACCGTTACATAACCCGCTAGATTTGCCTGTGAAGACAGGGCATCCATTTTTTGCGCTCGTGTTGAACGAGGAATCATCTCCATGGATATAGCGGTTACCTTTTGCGCTGCAAGTTTCTGAACCAGCTCTTTTTCATTGAACGGATCAAGAAAACTAATATGTAGTGCGCCGGCCTTTAAGCCGTCAACGTCTTCGTTACTCGGCTTTCCAACGCGCAGAACAATATCCGCATTCAAAGTCTCTGCACGATTCGCAGTCACTCTGGCTCCGGCCTCCGTATATTCAGAGTCAGATATCAGCGCCTGGTTACCTAAACCGGCCTCTACCAGTACATCAAAACCGGCATCAACCAGTTTCTTTACACTTACCGGAACAAGCGCGACACGACGTTCTCCAGATGCTGTTTCCTTTGGAACCCCAATGTGCATTTGGTCTTACCTCTCTGAGAATATAAGGAGTTGCTAAAGGTAGCGTAGGCTATAAGATCACCCGCAAATACACAACTTGGTTCTAGGGAAGGTCTGATTAAGTATCGTTTTCACAGAGTTGCTCACGCCTGCAATGGCAAGGAGTGCAACACAGCCATTGCAGGCGTGAGTAGCTCCCAAAAAACGCGACCTGCGGGGCATACGATACTTAGTCAGACCTTCCCTGAATCAAGATGATGCGTCTAGGCATTCTTTCCTCTCACGAAGGCAGTTTATTGCAGCTGGTAATGGATTGCTGTGCCAGCAAGAAAATTCCCGCCACTATAGATCTCGTTATTAGCAACAACAGTCATTCCAGAGCGTATAAGCGCGCAACCGCGACAGGCGCTACAACATTGCATTTAAGCAGCAAAACGCACGGTGACCCTGATCTTCTTGATAAGGCCATGCTGGATGCTTTAGTTGATCACGGGGTTTCCCAGGTACTTCTGGCAGGTTTTATGCGGAAAATTGGTCCCAGAACACTCGCGCACTTCCGAGGTCGCATCATTAATACGCACCCATCTCTGTTACCCAGGTTTGGTGGAAAAGGGTTTTATGGCCGACGTGTACATGAGGCCGTACTCGCTTCAGGAGTGAAAGAAACCGGTGCCTCGGTACATCAGGTAACGGATGAATATGATAAGGGCAGTGTGATCGCCCAAGTGCATGTTCCCGTATATGCACTGGATACTGTGGAAAATATCGAAAATCGGGTAAAAAGTGCGGAGCGTGATTTACTGGTTAATACCCTGATTGAGTTATCCAAAACGGATATCTTTCTTCACTCATAACAAGGGCTTAGAGCTCTTCCAAGTTACTAAAAATATATTGGAATCGATTTGTGTGGTGCGGCGCAATCAATCAGGTCTACCCTTTTATGCCGAATCTGGAAACCTGATCGGGTCCCTTCCGCCGAATACCGCAGATGATGTGTGGCCCGTCCAGCAAAAACTTCCTGCGTTCCCTGAAAAAACATGACCAGATGAAAGTTTGAACGCACCGTAATATCGGCCAGAGACTCGTCTTCCAGTAAACGTACGTTCCCTATTATATGAGAAGTTCGCACCGGAGTCTCAAACGAGGGTGCGAGACGATGATTAAAATTCAAAGCACGAATCTGCATCAACGTGCGGTTTTCATAAAGAATGGAGATCTCTCCCAACGGGTCCTCTTGCCCTTCAGATACGGGCATCCAGTAGGTAGCATCTTCTGTATAGAGCTTAATCCATGCATCAAGATTACCTGAGTCAAGGTAATCTGCCTCCTCATATAAAAAAGCTTCAATGGATCTCAATTCGACCTCGGCCACAGTTTTACGCATTACTGAATCTCCGACGACATGTAATCCAGCCAGGCTTTATACTGATTACGTATCGAGAGGTCGCTTGTGCCTTTTCCGCGAACAATATCTCCCTCCTCAACTTCCTCCCTGCCCAGGTATCGATGCATGTCCACCCAATCATTGCTATTCGATCGCAACGACTCCTGCATGCGGGAATAACAATTCCAGTCATCAGGACCCACCATGGAAGCAGGTGAATTGATTAACCTCGAATAGGTAATTGTTCTGTGTAAAAGTGCATCGGGAGCACCAATCAGGCGAAAGTGCCAGGTCTCTACCAATGTCTTGTCAACCGCAATAGGACGCGCCACACGAATGGCCTGGATCGCATCCTTTATCGTAAACGAAGGGTAAATGGTGGTGTTGTGTCGGTTCTGAGCCAGAACTTCGCATGCCTTTTCTTCACCGTGACGTGCAACTATTGCATCGCGATACCCCTCAACGTCAGAATAGTCCTGATGGATACTGCTACGCCCCCCCATATAACTGTGCCCATACGGCATAACAGAAACACCCATATCATCAAAAAACTCATACGATGAACCAAAAGGAAAAACTATTTCTGCTTCTGCTGGAAGGGGGGTACCTTCGGGTATTTTCTCAATTAATTTACTACAAGCATCTCCTACTGATGCATGCGTAACCATAGGATGAACACCATCGTTCAAATTCTCGATAAACATCTTCCAATTACAATCGTGCATATATAGCAGAGGTTGACCAACAATTTCAATCTCTCCGGATGGCGCCCGGTCCAATACGTTATCAATGGTGGCTTTTGCATCACCCAGAAATTCTTCCAACCCTACACCCTCTTTCACCTGGCAGGCAAAAACAAAACCTCGATAACTCTCTACACGGGCCAGCTTGCGCATATGATAGGTAGTATCAGACTTATCAAAGCCGGTATTTTCATAGCCAATTTTGTGTGGAGTCACATTTAGAGTTCCATCCAGGTTATAACTCCACCCGTGATAAGGACAACGAAACATCGGCGTCTTTCCACAGGGTTTATTAGTTACTTTGGCACCCTTGTGTCCACAACGATTATAAATAACATGGATTTCATTGCTTTTATCACGTACCAGAACCACGGGTTCGGTGCCAAGTGTTGTCGTGATAAAACTTCCAGCCTCCTTAACCTGGCTTTCATGCCCCACAAATATCCAGGCACGTTTCCATACCCGCTGCATTTCCATCTGAAATACGTCCTCATCGATATACACCTTGCGATGCACCCGGTCCGGTTCAACCAAAGCTTTTATATCGGCATTTATAGATTGCACTGCCCACCTCCTCTCACGTTTCCTGAGTTCTACAGGGTTAAAGAACCCACACTGGTTCCACCACACACATAGAGCGTTTGCCCTGTTACAAATCCTGAGTCGGGGTCTGTAAAGAAAGTTACCGCTCGTGATACATCATCGGGCAGACCAAGACGGCGCACGGGAATCGAGTCAGCAAGCGCTTGCATGCGTTCACTACCGGCTGCTATTACTTCATGAAACATTCCGGTGGATGCAATTGGACCGGGTGCCACTACATTAACTGTAATGCCTTGCGGTGCCAGTTCAAGCGACCAGGTTCTGGCCATACCCAACATACCAGCTTTAGTCGCTGAATAGGCTGTACGGCTTTCCAGGCCGGAAGCTGCCCGAGAAGAGATCAGAACTACACGACCATATTGTGCGGCCCGCATTGCTGGTAAAAAAGCCTGTTGTAGAATGATAGGTGCGTGAATGTGCAAATTTTCAAGGTATTTCACATCGGTAATAGAAACATCTTCTAATAATGCAGGTCGTATTACCCCGGCATTATGCACAAAAGTTGTTACTTTATGTTGTTCTGATATTTCATCCGCTGCTGCCCTGGTCGCTTTTTGATCCGCAAGATCAACAATATAATCAGTGAGACCAGATTCTGCATCGGAGGCCCGATTGGAGATATTAATCACCTGATACCCTTGAGCAACCAGACGTGTACAAATGCTTTTACCTATTCCGGTACTTCCTCCGGTTACCACTGCAAGCTTACTATTCACCCGACACGCGCCTCCTGAGTTAAGCCACCCGCCACTTCAAGGCGGCATCCAAAGTTTCAAATTTCTTTTCTAGTACAGTTTTCGGCATTGCCACTAAAATACCGGATCCGCCTGCATCCAGACATACCTGGACGGAAACCTCTGCAGCCTTCTCGTTTTTACAGATTCGAATATCAGGGTGAGCGTGGCAAATGAGAGTTACACCCACCTGCAGATGAACCGAAACCAGCATCCAGGGAAGGCGCGCCGCGAACCACTCATCAAATGATCGCGCCAGTGTGGTTTCTGCCAGCACTGTACCGCTGGACCCAACGATTCGCCAGTTTAAAGCATCACCCAGGCAACGGCTGCATAGCTCCCGATGGGGATAAATGACACCGTCACAACTGTCGCAAACCAGAAGTGTTAGTCCCAGGCCTGCATGCTGCGCCAAATCAAGCCCATATAAGGTACGTGCAGTCGGCGGGAGTAGCAGCATTACGTTCCCGCCCTGAAAATACCTGCAGCAGAACACAAACCGCGGTCGTAGTTTACCATTCCATAGCCACTAACCAGTGCTGTCCTTACATCAGGAACCTGATTATCAACCGCTGTAACGGTTAACTGTCGCACAGTTTCAACAAGCCCTAAAAAACCCGCTGCGGCACCGGCCTGCCCGACACCAAGTTGCCCCCCACTAGTATTGTGAGGTAAATCCCCTCCATCAAATGTAGTATTCCGTTTTCGCAGGAATTGTGCAGCACCGCCTTCTTCAAATATTCGAAGATCTTCCATCTGCATTAAAGACATCACCGGATAGTCGTCGTATGTTTGTACCATATCCAGGTTTTCAGGTCCGATGGCAGCCTGATTATAAAGCTGCGATGCAATTGCTGCAGCACCCGTTCGTGTTTGAATGGCATCGGGGGCGTAGCCGTTAAACTTCTGTCCAAGAGCGGCGATTTCAACAGTTTTCAAATTCAAATATCTGGCCCGGTCGGTGGACATTACCAACAATCCTTCCCCGCCTGCACAGGGCATAACGCAATCAAACAAGTGCAGCGGCGATGCGATCTCAGGCGCCAGCAGATAATCTGATTCACTGAGTGTCTTATGCCCAAGAAGTGCACCAGAAAAATGGTTTGCATTGTATCGCTGCGCTACACACAAGCGCCCAAAGTCTTCACGTGTAACACCCTGCTTACTCATAAAGTGCCGGGTTAACAGAGCAAATACCCCATTGGGACCTGCAGCACCATAAGGGTAACCAGCATCCCGTGTGAAGGTACTAAAGTCTGCCACCAGCTCCTTAAAATTTCCGGGAGCAGAGGTATCTCCACCGATACAGGCAATTACTTCAGCATCACCGCACTGAATAGCCCGGGCAGCTTTCTGTATTCCCAACAATCCGCTGGCACCCCCATAGGGCAACGCTTCTAACCAGCCAGGCTCCATGCCAAGATACTCACACAACGTAACTACAGAGTCAGGGGCGAGACTGAAACTGGCTACTGCAAATCCATCAATGTCAGGTTTTTTTAAACCGCTCTCATCCAGCAATTCTTTCAGTACACGGCCAATAAACCATGGGGCAGCGTGTTTGCTATTACGTGCATAATCTCGACTGACGGGAACACATAGCGCAACACCTTCATAGTCGCGCATCAGGCCACTCCACCGGAAGGTGTGTCATTCGACTTGATAACATCCAGTGGACGTTTCTGTTCGCGTTTTTTAAGGTGCCGTAGATCAAAGCAGGCACCCTGCTCAAGCAGCTGCTTCCCAAGTATCTTAATGTCTGCTCGACGCGGTTTTTGGGAAGCCGTTAAGGGTAGCTCCTCCACAACCGCAACATAACCCGGAAGTTTGAAATAGCTCAGCCTTGAACGTGCCCGGTTCACAATCGCTTCAGCCTGTAGCTGAGAAAGCAAGACATCAGCAGGGGTAATTATCAAGGCCATCACCTCATCACCTCGCATTTCGTCCGGAACCGCACATACAACACACGTGTCTATTGAGGGATCGCCAGACAACGCGGCTTCGACTTCAAGTGCAGCGATATTTTCCCCGCTGCGCCGAATTACGTTTTTACGACGATCAATAAAAAACAGAGAGCCATCGTCATCTTCTTTTACGACGTCCCCGGTGTGCCACCAACCCCCTTTCCAATCCTGCGCAGTAGCTTCGGGGTTTTTCAGATAGCCCGAAAAGAACCCTCTCTCCGGCATTTCTCCTGCTGCACGCACCAATAATTCTCCAGCCTGGCCTTTAGCTACTTCGACTCCTGCTTCGTCGACCAGTCGAATTTCAACCGCACTGGCGGGTTTTCCAAAACAACACTTTCCAATATGACGAGGCTCCACATTTGCAGTCACACAGCCACCACTGCCGCTTTCTGACATAGCCCAGCTTTCAATGAGCGGAAATCCAAATCGCTCTTCAAATGCCTGGTGATGCCTCGGATTAACACCTGCCCCAAAACCAAACTTTACACAATGTGCAGTTTCGTTGGGCACCTGTGGCAACGCCAACAATATGGCTGGTAATACGCCTAAATAGTGTACGGCGGTCGCACCTGTATCCACGACGCTCTGCCACCAGGTACGGGGATGAAAACGATCAAGTTGAACAATACACCCCCCCGTCATCACCATGCCCATTGTTGAAACGGCCATGGCGTTCATGTGCACCAGAGGCAAGGGAGTTAACAACCGTTCTTTTCCCGGCTCGAGCTTGCAATAGCCACCAATATCCCGATACCAGCGACCAAACCCAAGAAAATATTCGTTGGAGAGCATGCATCCTTTCGGCAACCCTGTGCTACCCGAGGTATATAACAAAGCGCATTCGGTTTCGGAGCCGATAATATTATTCGTTCCTTTTCCCGGTATCTGTTTTTTTGCATCAAAGGTAACTGACGGGCTGAGCGAGTCCAGGTCGTTGCTTGCAACGAGCACCGGCGGAAATTCACACAGATTCAAAGCTGCCTTTACGCCCTCTATTCTCTCAGGCAAACAAACCAGCAATTTCGCTTCACTATGTTCCAGCACATATGCCTGCTCCCTGGGCTGCATTTCTGCATTTACCGGAACCACACTAACGCCGAGCGCATTGAGTGCAAAAAAATGCTGAAAGAACTCAGGCCTGTTTTCTAATAGCAATGCTACTCGAAGTACCCTCACGTCATTCCCTGACTCGCCCCTGCCCTCACCCAAGCCAAAGCTCACCGCTGAGCGCGTATACATTTTTATTGTTTTGCTTACTAAAGCTCTAAATTCGGAATAGCTGAAAGTAAGTGCACCCGACGCATAAACAGCGCTGGCTGATGCCGGAATATGCAAAAAATCATTATTCGGATAGCTTTCCGCAGCTTCTTCAAAGGCTTGATAAACAGAGTTCAATACATATCCTTTAGTGCTATCGGAGTTAAAAAGACCCGCACCAGTTTAACAGGCCAGATAATCATTTTATATATAAAATGTTCGTCTCTCCAGGAGCAACTTGCACCCATAGACACTTTTTCCCAATATTATTGTCGCGTAATTTTTGTTCTGGCTGTTTTAGACTTTACAATACAACAAAGCGCGGCCAACATTGTCTGGCAAGCTGCATGCATTACGTAACACATCGTAAAGTCGGGATTCCAATACTCATGTCCACAAGCATTACAGACCGCATATCGGTGTACCAACACAAGCTCGTCAAACGTCTGGGCAAGCGCTTTTTACGCAAAATGGGAGAGTTTCAGTCGCGTCATTCTCTGGTAAGCACTGAACCTTTTATTTCACAAACATCATTCAAGTGGACATATGAGCTTGAATCAAACTGGCAAAAAATTCGACAGGAACTCGATAAAGTTATCCGGAATCCGGAGGATATTCCTGCCTTTCACCAATTGTCAGAAGACCAGACACGTATCTCAAAAGGCAACAACTGGAAGGTGTTTACCTTTTATGTGTTTGGTAAACGCGTAGATGAGAATTGCGTAATCTGCCCTGAAACAGCAAAAGAATTGGGCAAAATTAAAAACCTGCAGAATGCCTTTTTTTCGATTCTGGCTCCTCACTATCATATACCGGCCCACAAGGGACCAACACGGGCAATCATTCGAGTTCACCTTGGGTTAATCATTCCAGAACAAAGGGAGAAATGCTGGATTCGCGTGCATGACAAATTTACTACCTGGGAGGAGGGGAAATGTATAATCTTCGATGATTCTTATGAACACGAAGTGCACAATGAAACAGACCAGTTGCGGGTCGTCCTGTTTCTGGATTTCGACCGCCCCATGGACCGAGTGGGCACCTGGGTTAATAATCTTGTAGTAGGTCTTTTACGCAGCAGTAACTACGTTAAACAACCCCTGAAAAACCTGTCTGTATGGAATAAGCAACACAACACAAAATAGACACCGCGGATATGGGATACAAGACACGGAACTTCCTCAGGATCTGGTGATAATGGTCTACCACTAAACCGGTACCTATCATATGTTACGATCACCATATCTAGTTGGCAGCCTCATTCTGGCTTGCGTATGGTTGGTAACCTTTGATTCCGTGAAGTCTCAATCAACTTCCAAGACGGTACACTCTGCGACAGCTTCCATCCTAATTCCCAAGCACGATCAGTGCCTCAGGTTATGTCTCCTGGATACCAAAGCCGCTTTCAGAGTATAAACCCTGAAAAACCCTATGTTATGCTGGGTGCATGTCGCTGGCACGTATAATTAGAATATATCTGGTACCCGGAGCTGTATTTCAATCTATCCTGGTCGGCGGAGGTTATGGTACAGGCCGCGAAGTTTTGGAATATTTCACCCGCTTTGGGCCGCTCGGCGGTTTACTGGCCGCGGGACTTGCACTGGTAATCTTCTGTATTGTCCTATCCTTAACCTTCGAAATAGGCAGAGTTTTTTCAGCTTATGACTATCGCGCCTTCTTTAAGATACTTCTTGGCCGTTTCTGGTTTATATACGAAATAGCGGGTTTCATTTTTATGATGCTGGTTATCGCCGTTCTGATATCTGCCGGATCCGGCGTATTGTCAGAACGCTTTGGCGTTCCTGGCTGGGTGGGTATGGCACTGGTATTTTCGCTCGTTGGCGGGCTTGAATTCATGGGTCGCGAAGTGGTTATGCGAGTACTCACCTTCTGGTCGGTGGTTCTTTATGTGGTGTTTGCTACCTTTCTGTTTCTGGTTTTCGACGCCATTGGTGACCAAATGCTGGAAGTTTTTCAATCCGGGGAAGCGCAGACTGGATGGGCGGAAAGTGGCTTTAAATACGCCATGTACAATATGACCGGTGCGCCAATCATCTTATATGTTGCGCGAGAATTTACTTCCCGCAAACACAGCATTGGCGCTGGGGTAATTGCTGCGCTAATTGGCATTATTCCAGCAATTATGTTCCACCTTGCCTTCAGCGCAGAAGCTGAAAAAGGCGATCTTCTGGCAACAGCAATCCCGGTCTACTGGATGATGAGCAAGTATGGCATGGCTGTGCTGAGTGTGGCTTTTACGGTGATGTTATTCGGAACACTCGTTGAGACAGGTGCGGGTATCATGCAAGGTGTTAATGAGCGTGTGGACAGTTACCTTAAAGAACACCAACGTAAGCCATTAAACCGGTGGGGACACACAGGCGTTGCTTTGGCGTTCATGGCACTGGCAATGTTGGTCTCCAGCGTTGGTATCGTAAGTTTAATCGCAGCCGGGTATGGGACTCTGGGCTGGGTATTTGCAGTTATTTATTTGCTGCCTCTGCTCACCGTGGGCCTCTGGAAACTTCACCTGCACAAATCAGACGATCTGCATCCTGCAGACATATCTAGTGCAAAAAATGACAGCCATTACTGAGGAAATTTTTATGGACAGCTTACACATGCCAGTAATTAGCATTCTCTGCGCAGGAATTCTAATAATATTGCACACGGTACTTTTAATTCTGGTAATAAGGAAACGACTTCAGCACGATCAAGGCATTGGCGATGGAGGCCATATTGACCTGGAACTTGCGATACGCCGGCACTGCAATTTAATCGAGAATGCCCCAATGTTTATTATCGCTCTGTCACTGCTCGAACTGTATTTGGGAGCAACAATGGTAGTCTCAATTTTGGGTTACGCATTTGTTCTTGGTCGAATATTACACGCTCTCGGTCTCAGTAAGAATGACAAACCAAATGCTCCTAGATTTATAGGGGCTTCGATAACAATGTTATGCAATTTTGGTGTAGGCGGATTTTTGTGTTATATCGCATTGGTGTAAATTAAAAAGCCCGGACACTACCGGGCTGCTTCATCGCTAAACACAATATGCACACGACGATTACGTTTACCCTTGTTTTCTATCTTTGAGATTCGTACCGGACCAATCTCAGACACATTGTTAACATGGGTTCCACCACAGGGCTGGTAGTCTACGGTTTGCATTCTAACCATACGTATTATACCTGCCCCGCGCGGCGGCTGTACCGACATGGTTCGTACCAAATCAGGATTCGCATCAAGCTCCGCATCTGTAATTGTTTCAAAAGTTACCGGTGTGGCGGCTTCTATTAGAGCATTTAAACGCAGAGTCAGGTCTTCTTTATCCAGCTTATGCTCACCAATGTCAAAATCCAGGCGACTTTTTTCTACACCCACAGACCCTCCTGTAACAGGAACCGGAATAAGCGCGCTCAACAAATGCATACAGCTGTGCATACGCATGTGTTTATATCTACGCTCCCAATCAAGATGCAGTTCAATTTTGTCACCAACATTAAGCCCATGCTCGCTGGTCTCCAGTTCGTGCAGAATATTACCCTGTAATTTATCTTTACGAGTATCCACTATTCTGTATGAGCGATCATCCATTTTAAGCGTTCCTGTATCTCCAGGCTGCCCACCACCCAGTGGATAAAATATGGTTTTATCGCATTCTATCCACGTGCCATCAACCGCTGCAATGCAAGTTATCAATTGTTTACAGTAGCTATCAGAAATGAAAGTTTTCTCAGTCACAAATTTTTCCCTGTGTTGGTAACTCTTGTTGCTGCATTGTAAGCGCCCAGACCAATAGACAGATTAGCATCCCCAGACAAATCAGCACAGCCACCTCGTAAGTACCAAAGTAATCAAAACCCAGACTGAATGCGGCAGGCCCAACGGCACTCGCAAAAACTGTAATCGAAGCACTCATACCACTTATCTCACCAAGGTGCAGCGGGCCAAAAAACCGGATATGCACCAGGTTCGATAACACACCCCACAAACCACCCCCCGCGCCAAACCCCAGGGCTAACATCCAAAAACCCCAATCGCTCTCCAGGTTTACGAGACCCCAGGCACCTGAGATGAACGCGAGCAACATAATAATAAGAAAGGGTTTTAATGAACGACTATCGATAAGCCAACTGGCCCAAAGGTTACTGATAACTGAAAATATCGCAGCAGGCAGAAAATAGGAAAACGCTTCTTCTGTGCTTCGACCCGCCTGGGAAAATATAGAAACCACATGAAAAGTAAGCGCAGTTCCAAACATAGCGTGCATACCCAGGCTAGCGGAGTAAACCCAGAATGCCGGGCTTTTTCGAGCTTCACGCAAGGTTTTGCTTTTCACTTGCGGCAATTCTTCCAGAGCATCACTTTGCTGAATCCCGTCGGGCATCATTCCACACGCTTCAGGACTGTCGCGCAGAAACACTATTGCAAGTAATGAAAATCCGAGCCCAACAAACAGCGCCATACTCCACAAAGCACCTCTCCAGCCAAACTGCAGGATCAGGGCGGCCAGTAAAACGGGAGCAATGGCGAAACCGAACGAAACAAGCACACCCCGAAAACCACTTACTAATCCACGCCGCTTTACAAACCAGAGCATCAGAATGTTACGAGAGCAGCTTGCGAGTACTCCCTGACCAAAAAAACGCACCCCAAAATAGCCAATCAGTATCAGAAAAAATGCTACGACTGAAGCGCCCCCAAAATAGACCGTGAGCAAATCAACCATGCTGATATAAAAAACCATCAGTCCCAGCGCAAGGCTGGATACAGCAATCATTACCCTTCCACCAAAGCGATCGAACCAGCGACCCGCCTTTGTTAAGAACACCGAAGAGAGAACGGTGCCAGTAAGGTAGGCCATCGAAAGCTCAGTACGGGTCAGCCCCAGAACCTCGATAAAGGCATCGGTAAATACGGCCATTCCCATGGTTTGGCCGGGAATACTTACCAAAAAACCCAAAGTGCTTATCAACCACACCACCCAACCATAATAAATAGGGGATCGTGCCGGTCTAAAGGGCCAATTTTCTGAAATCACTGGTAAACCCATCTACTTCGTTATTCGAATGGGTCGACTACCATCCCAGTTGTCCGATACCTTGCGTATATGTTGAAAAAATTCACCCTTGGGACCACTGATATCTGATAACTCCACAACAGTACCGGCATGAGTCTGTGTGTCGAAATAGCAAAATCGACCTCTCTCTCCACCAATCTGCCCTTCCTGGCCTACTTGATAACCCTGGGCAATCAGGCGATCGTAATCCGCCTGATAATCCCTGGTCCAATACGCCATATGTTGCAAGCCTTCGTGTCCCGCATCCAGAAACTCCCGGTACATGGATGGTGCGGTGTTGCGCTGCTGAATAAGCTCAATTTGTAAATCACCCGAGTTGCCCAGCGCTATACTGAGCTCAATGTTAGATGGTTCGCCTCTACAGGTAAAAGCCTGCATTTCGACCCGCTCTATATAATAAAATGGACCCACCCCCAAAACCCGGGTCCAGTGATCCATAGCTGCTTCAATATCCCTGACGACATAACCATTTTGACAAACTTTACCGAAAAACCTGCTCATCAAATTTCCCTTACATTGCCAGCATTACGCATTACGTCGCAGCCAGTATCTACTCTCATTTTTATCCAGATAAACCTGGGCACCACCACAATCAAAAACCTGGCTTATGTTTTTATTCGGTACAACGTCTTCTCCACACAACATTTCCATTTCCTTGTTGGTGAGTGTGGGCCAGCACGCCAGTGCTTCATCGGGCGTAGCATTGTCAGCAGCGGTTGCGATAATTCCTGGAGAAACTGCTTCTAAGGCGTCCTCATATTCTTGATAGGGACGATAACCGGGAACCGTCTTTTCCCCTGCTGGCCCCCTAAAAATAAACGTGGGGAGGTTATAGCGTTCATGCCCCTCTGACTTCATCATAGGGCCCGCCAGATGGTCAGCATCTTCCGTTGCAAGCTGTCTGACATAATCGTTGGGTTTTCGAGTCTCTTCCCAATCAGCAAGGTAAGCTTGCTGAACTACGTCACTCTCTACGTCCTGCAACAGGGTATCTATATCCAGCCCTTCAATCCCTTCCAGAGCAAGCGCTGCCTGATCAATATGATCAACTGGAGTTCCATATAGAAATACCGCTTCACGAAATCTTCTAAGAACACGCTCAGCAATATCTGTACCTTGTTTTTCTGCAGCTTTAACGAGAATACAGGGTGGATCGGTGGTTAATGCCATGTATCGCAGGTTTTCCGGATATGGCATGCCGGTAATTCTATTCACGCGTTTCCAAACCTTAAGATACATCTGACCTGCTTCGTAGGGGTTCCAGGGCTGAAACATTTTTACAGTAGAATTATCTCTGCACAACCCAGCCATAACTACACGCCACGAAAGGCGCTCACCATATCGCCACATCAGGCGCCGCTTAAAAGGCTCTGTACCCCATGCGATTGAACACAGAGGGTCAGTGTACTCTACAATTTCAACAACGGAATCATGCAATATATTTCTCCTTATTTAGTCAGGCTCCGCAGAAAAAGCTTCTGCCAATCCGGATTTGTATTGCGGGTAAACCGGAGTCCACCCCAGGCTCTTAAGCTTATTGTTAGATGTGCGTGCAGATCGAACCACACTGCTTATGGTGTCTTTTCCAATTAGCCAGTTGGCAAGAAACCGGGGCGCATGCCCTGCTTCCTTCGCACCCAAGATACGGGCCATCTCTCCAAAAAACTCTTTCATAATTACCGGATGGTCATCAGCAACGTGATATATTTCACCATTCTTACCTTTTTCCATAAGTAACACGAGCGCACTTGTTACGTCTTTTACGTGCACAACATCCCACAGGTTTTCACCATTGCCCGGAATGCGCGCCTTTCCCTGCTGGATCTGCTCAGCAATACCTTTCACCCATCCACCATTGCCATAAATGTGGCAAGGACGACAGATCACTACAGGAAATTCAGATTCGGCATAGGCATTGAGCAACATACGTTCGCTCTCCTGTTTGGTGCGCCCATATTCGGTTTCTACGTTCAGCCTGGTATTTTCTTCCAGTAGCTGTCCATGGGCTTCACCGGTGACAACGGTACTAACAAACAGAAATCGCTTAAAGCCGGGGAGTGTTCGCACTGCCTCAAACAGGTTTTGTGTTCCCACTACATTTACCTCATACAAACGCTTTTTACTACGCTGAGAGGCGATTTCCGCCGCTAAATGAATCACTACATCCAGCTCCAGAGAAGAAAGAGCACGCTTTAATACGGCACCATCATCCAGCCCGACCGTAACTGCTTTCACATCCATTGCCTGCAATTTCGCAGCCGCAGCTTCGCTCCGGGCCAAGCCGAACAGTTGATGTTCAGAACTATTGACCAGGCATTGGATAAGGCACTGACCCACAAAACCGGTACCGCCTGTTATCAGAATATTCACGTAATTCCTCTCAAAACACCAAAATTATTAATATGCAGACCTTGCCCCAAGGATGGTAACCTAACTTGCATTGTGAGCGAAGGCTCTTGCCTTTGTGGAAATCACCTGCTGCAAACAATTACACGAACAAACTACGGAGAACCCAATGTCTGTATCTCGCTACAAAATAGTATGGGCCACACTACTTGTCATCGCAGTTCTAGGGGCTATACAAACAGGTGCAGCTGAAACACCCGCTCATCAGAAAAACATTGATATTGGTGTAAATAAAGTAATGCCAGAGGTTATTGCCTGGCGGCGTGATATTCACGCTCATCCAG
>Ga0256847_1000176_pt1 | contig 44454 bp, 37 predicted proteins | sample TeddybearmetaG_FD_189099 | JGI IMG/M metagenome (GOLD analysis project Ga0256847, IMG submission 189099) | Hydrothermal vent microbial communities from East Pacific Rise, Pacific Ocean - Teddybear | ecosystem: Environmental > Aquatic > Marine > Hydrothermal vents | place: Pacific Ocean: East...
GCTTAAGTGTACTGGCTTTACTGTTTGTTGCGCTTTCTTTTAGTCAAGCGGTGCTTTTTTTAACGTTGTTTGGTGCTTTCCTACTGTCTGAGTGTTTTCGGTATGGCGTGAGTCGGCGGCAACAACTGGGTCGGTTATGGCTTTTTTTCAGTATCGTTGTGATCGCGGTTCTTCTGGTCGGTGGTTTTTTTCGATACAGTCCGAATAGTTTGCAAGGTTTTTTCCTTTTGCGGTTTGGGCCATTCGATTCTTTTGCAACCTCAGTTGTGTGGTATGCACTGAATTTTGGCGTCTTGTTGCCATTGGGTCTCGCGGGTTTTTTCTATTTGAAGTCAGACCGGTTGTTTTTCGCGACGTTGTTGATTGGTAGTCTGGTCGTTTTTAATTTCGTTGAGTATAAATTAACGTATGACATTATAAAATTTGCGGTGATTGCTTTCATGGCGCTGGCGTTTCTGAGTAGCCTCACGCTGTATCAACTGTTGGATGGGCAGAAGCGAATATTTCGGTTTTTGGGTGTTTTCGGATTGCTGTTGGCAACAAGTTCTGGGCTTTCCTTTGTGTCAGTGGCTGGGTTGAAGCTGGAATCATCGCCTTTGGCGGCTTATGACAAAGGTTCCGTCAGTTTGGCTGTTCAGGATATCGAGGCGCTCAATTGGTTACGCCAACATATGGGGCAAACGGATATTGTTTTTCGCATGCGTCCGGCGAGTACCGGGTATGCTCAATGGGGAGGGGTGCCAGTGCTTTGGGTGGGGATCGATGGCATTTATTTTGGTTTCTCGAATGAAACACTGTCTCAGCGAATAACGTTGCAAACGGATGTCCCACCTGACCCCGATGCATACCTCCGTCAAGGGGTTCGCTGGTTTGTTTTGGCGCCGTGGGATAAACCCTTTGATCAGTATATGCCGCAATGGTTGAATAAGGGGAAAGCGGTTCAACGAGTCGCGTTCAGTCCGTTGAAAATTTATGAATTATTACCCTAATGTTCATCATTGGGCACTATGCTCTTGACCGCTCAAAGTTATTGGTGGGTTTGTTTAATCCCCTTTAGATGCTGGGATAGAATGGCTGCCTAGGAATGACTGACTTTGTTGAATCAGAAAATCATTATTTTTATGGTATTTTTTTCCACGGAGAAATGACGTGAAAGGAAACTCCGTATATGGGTAATTATCTGTTGCCCTAGGATATTTTTGACTGATTTCTTTTATGTCGTGGGCAGAGAAGAGTAAATGTTTGACTAAATGCTGGGCATGTATTTCTGGTTGTGCAATGTGGTGTTTCTGTAAGCGTTGCGTGAGCACATTGATGGGGGCTTCAAATAGATTGTTGTCGGCATTAGAGCCCATGAGTATCACACCACCCATATTTTTCACCGCAAACAATGCAACATGCTCAAAAGTATCCGTGAAATTTCTGGTGACCATCCAAATATCATCAGCAAAACAAATGTCAGGTAACCAAATGGCAAAGATACCGCCGGGATTGAGTTTTTGTGCAACCATTTGAGCAAAATCATAGGAATATAGGTTGATCATGCCGGAAGCAAAAAAGGGAGGTGAGCCGTCAACAACAACGTAATCAAACATTTTCTCACTTCTTAATAGAAAGTTACGGCCATCCCCAATGACAATGTGGCTCAAGGGGTTCTTTAAATATTGTTCAGCTTGATCATCAAAACGTTTAAAAAACTCAAGTACGGGTGGGACTAATTCAACCACAGTGGTGTCAAATCCCTGACGAAGAGACGTTTTATACGCTTCTCCAACACCTAACCCAATAATCAAGACTTTTTTTGGGTCAGGATGGAAGGCTAATGGGTGCGTGATTAAGGCTGTACCCATGCCCGATGAGGTATTGGAAACGAAGAGCCCATTCACATATAAAAAATTCTGATGATTACTGTTGTGTTTTGTACTGACTTCAACGAGGGTTGCCGTCGCGGTTTTATCTTCCTGGTGAGCAATGATCTTTGTGTGATTCTGAGCAATAGATAGCGCAAGTTTTTGTTTGAAAATACTGAGGAATGGGTCTTGTGGTGCGAAAAATATCAGCGTCATTGCGACGGCACTCATGGTGATGATTAACGATTTGTCGTTGGTTAGGTTCTCAAATTTTTTGCTTAAAGATATAATATATATGACTAAAATGATTGATATGATATTCGCAAAAATAAATGTTTGTTGGGTGCCGATAAAAGGAATTAAGATAAAGCCGCTGACAAAAGAACCAAAGATGGCTCCAACGGTGTTATAACCGTAGACTTTTCCCACCGTTTTTTCAGTTCGGTCAGTGTTTGTTGCGCACAATTTGCAGGCAATGGGAAACAGTGCACCCAGAAAAAAGGTCACAGGAAAAATAATGACAATGGCATAAAATCCGAGTCTTGCAAAATCTGTCACGTGCCATATGGGCGAATAGGTGTAAAGCATGGGGCTGATATTCTCCGGCCCAGGATTGGTCACTCCGATAAAAGTCAATGTATGCAGTGAGGTGATTGCAAAAATAACAACAGCGAATTCTATGCTCGCAAAAAGGGCCAACGGTTGTTTTATGCGATCAATATACGGAGACATCGCGGCACTACCACAACTGATACCGATGAGGTAGACACTCAGCATAATGGAAAAGGCATAAACAGAATTGCCCAGAATAACCGTTAATAGCCGAGACCAAACGACTTGAAAGGCCAATGCGCTAAACCCAGAAATCGCAACAATGATCAAGGTTCTGTTGAATAAGGGGGAGGTTTGTGGGGCATCTAAGTGATTGTCTTGAGCATTTTGACTGTGCGTAGCATTCGGCGGGTCAATGCTTGGATACCGGGACATCCAAAATGCCAGTAATCCTATTGTAAGATTAATCGCAACAGCGATAGAAGCAACACCGATTTCTCCAAAATAATAGAGACCGATAAAACCGGTGACTAAAACGCCAAAAACAGCGCCGAAGGTATTGATGCTGTAAAGTAACCCTGTCAATTTTCCAATTCGGTCGTGCTGATTTCCCAAAAAACCACTCATTAATGGTAATGTCATGCCCATCAGAAAAGTAGTTGGAAATAATACGATGATGGTAATGATGACTCTAATGAGGATTAAAGTGGCGCTGTCATTGGGTAACTGGGTTGTCAAAGCCGCAATCCAGCTGGGAAAAAAAGTCATCACAAGGGTTGTAATGCCAGCGGTAATGCCAATAAAGAACTCAATAATGGCATACCAGCGTAAAAGGTTATGTTGGCCGTCGGTTTTTCGGCCAACGACCAGTGCACCAATAGCCAGGCCGGACATAAATACGGTTAACACCGTGCTCACGGCATAGATGGTTACACCAAAGGTTCGGAGTAACATTCTTAGCCAAACGACTTCGTAAACCAGCACAATAATACCAGATAAAAAGAATATTAAAAATAATATAAAAATAAATTGGCGTGAAAGTTTGTGGGGTGTATTTGTTATATTAAGTTCCATGGTATTGAAAACCACCTATGTTTTTTATTTTTGTATTTTTTAAATAGACAGCGGAGAGCTTGTTTAGCGCGAGGGTTGTATTGTTTACTGAAAATAGAGTATTTAAACCTAGATAGCCACCTTTACTTTAACGTGCACAAAAATTGTTGTGTTGATGTGAAGGTTTGATAAGGTAATCAATCTATCATTAGGTAGGGCGCAATATAAGCTAAGCCACTTGTTACCGATCTGACCCAGTGTATCGCCATGTGAACGGTTCATGAGTCTTTTCATTATTTAGCGCATGCCATTGTATTTATTGCGTGTATTTTGTCTTATGATCAATTGGCGTCATCTGTGCTTGGACAGTCTCAAAATGATATGAGCAACAATGTCATATTTAAATTAACCCAACAAATAAGAATAAATTTTATGATTAAAAAAGGTTTTACCTTGATTGAATTAATGATTGTTGTCGCCATTATTGGTATTTTGGCTGCGATAGCCCTTCCTGCGTATCAGAACTATGTGACACGTGCGCAAATCTCGGAAGGTTTGGCTATGGTGGGAAATTTAAAATTGGGTGTGTCTGAGTCTTTTTCGGACGATGGTATCTCTGGGATAAGTCGGTACGCAAAAATCATTGCGGATGATGTTCTGTCTGGGAATGTGTTAACCCTTAAAATAGATGGACTCTCTATTGCCCCAACAACCGGGCACATTACCATAGCGCTTGGTGGTATTGGGCGCTTGGGTGCCAACAATACCATTGCATTTTCTCCGCACGTCGGTGGAAAAACGCTCGCGGATGATAATGTATCAGGTACTGTTGGGTGGGTTTGCCGGGGGGGGAGTGGTATCAAGGCGGCTATTGAATATAGTGCTGCCAGCCCTGGCAGTATAGACAGTCGGTTTTTGCCCGGTGAGTGTCAATAAATAAAAAAACTCAAATAATTATAATGCGTTTATTTTATGAGGTGCTGTCAGTCGCATTCATAAAAATCATATATTTTCTCCAATACGCTGTTAGTGATGTGATTTACGATGGTGGAGACCTGTGTAAAACCATTAGGCAGAGTTGTGTTACTTTTTGAAATAACCTGCTGCATACCGAATAAGCTCTTCTGTGTCACGTTCTGATGACCGTTGATCATTTTTGGCTTGACAAAACCCCATATGACAAAACATGAAAAATGGTCATATAGTGACTATTTCTGTCACTCGCTGTTGGTGTGCTTCAGCGGGGTAAATAGATACCAATATTTTTATAACCGATTGATATTGCATAATAATATAAATTATATTTTAGATTTTTGGTGAGTGGCATCATTCTCGCTTGTAGTTGGCTCAAGTAGCAGACTAAATGCTACCTTAAAGTACCTAAAATATTACATGGAGACATAATGATGATGCAACAAATGCAAAAAGGTTTTACCTTAATCGAATTAATGATCGTGGTTGCGATTATTGGTATTTTGGCTGCGGTAGCATTACCGGCTTATCAAGATTATACGGTTCGGGCGAAAATTTCAGAAGGTATCGTGATGGGCACTGGTTTTAAAGCGGGTGTGGGTGAGGCCTTTATCGACGATGGTGTTGCAGGTATTTCCCGTTATGCTGCGGTGATTGCTTTAGACATCGCTAACATCTCAACCACTAAAGTAAATAATGTGATCATAAACCCTGCAACTGGTCATATTACTATGACGTATAACATTCCTCAGCTGGGTAATACCGCTAGCACGATTGCATTCTCTCCTCATATTTCCGGCCAAACTTTGACGAATAATAATTCAACAGGCACCATTCAGTGGGTTTGTTCTGGGGTTACTGGGAACAAAGCGGCGACATATGGCGCCGCAACTAATGGTACTGTTTTGGATAAATTTTTGCCAAACGAATGTAGATAAAACCAGAGTTGTTGACCAAAAAAGGCTCTGTATAGAGCCTTTTTTTATACCTTATCAATAAGACCTTCGTAGCGGGGGGGATGTATGCAGTTTTTCCACACACAAAGTCAGATTAAACAACGTTTAATTGCTTGTCTGTTACATTTTAGTGTCAGTTTTATGCTGTTCATGGTTTTGCTGTCACTCATCTATTTTGTTTGGTTTCCTCGGGCGTTAGCTTTGGCGAGTGGGGGGTTGGAAGGATTAACACTGATTGCGATTGTGGATGTTGTGTTAGGCCCGTTATTGACTTTGGTTGTTTTTGATTTAACGAAACCTAAAAAAGTGTTGATGCGTGATTTGAGTGTGATTACCAGTGTGCAATTTCTGTGTTTGATGATTGGGGCGCATATTGTTTACCAGGCTAGGCCACTCGCCGTTGTGCACGTGTTTAATACTTTCCATGTGTTGAACGCATCGGATTTTGAGGTACGAGACATTGATGTGGGCGTATTAGAGGCGCTGCCGGGCGGTTACCCTAAAATCGTGTACCTGGACTCTGAAGACAACTCGGTTGCTTTTATGACTAAGCAAATGTTAGACGAACTGAATAATAAACCGCCGTTCCATTTTCGTGTGGAGGGCTACCAAAATATGCCGAAGGATCAGGCTGAGGTTCAAACGATCTTTCATGAAGAAAAATCCAGTGATGCGGGTTGTTGGCTGCAAAATGTCACGTCTCTTTATACCTCGGGTAGTATTTGTTTTCATCCGGAGACGCATCGGTTTACCGATTTTGTTGTGGGCGAGTCTATCTCGATTCTAGATGGTGCAGGGGGAGAGGTTGACAACAAGTGAGCACATTGCCTCGATAATGCCTTTATTGTGTTGTCCGCAGACGGGGGAATTATTGCATCAAGCAGGGTCGTCCTTGGTATCTGAGTCAGGCCAGCACCACTACCGCCTTAATGCCCAAGACATCCCTTTATTCGCGGATCAATTTTGTTCTGAAGAAGCCCAAGTCCAGCAAAAACATTATGATACCATCGCACATGCGTATGTGAATAACCTGAGTTATCCGCATACCTTGGAGTATATGTCTTATCTGGATCGGGTGTTGCGGGAGACGGTCGAAACAGAGTCATTGGGTACCTGTGCTGAGCTGTGTTGTGGCACAGGCGAAGCGTTTGCGTTGTTTGTGGATACCATCACCCAAGGCGTGGGTATTGATGTTTCTGCCGCCATGTTGGCGAATGGAATGCATGTCTTGGATGCTTCTCACTTACATTTTGTGCAAGGGGATGCCACACAACTGCCGTTGGTGAGTCAGCAGTTTGATTCTGTGATTATGTTAGGCGGCATACACCATGTGCCTGATCGACAAGCACTGTTTGCTGAGGTCTTTCGGATCTTGAAGCCTGGTGGGGTGTTTATCTGGCGTGAGCCAGTCAGTGATTTTTGGCTGTGGAAGTGGTTGCGGGCGATTATCTATCGGGTCTCGCCGATATTGGATCATAATACCGAGCGGCCTTTAACCTTTGACGAGACGGTGCCCTTGCTGGAAAAAACAGGGTTTGTCATGGATCAATGGCGTACGTGTGGATTTATCGGGTTTTGTTTGTTGATGAATAGTGATGTCCTTTTTTTTAATCGCTTGTTTCGATTTGTGCCTGGCATACGCCATGTGACGCGTCTGTTTGCACGTTTTGATGATTGGTGTACGCGTTTGCCCGGTATGCGTAGAGCCGGTTTGCAAGTGGTGGGCAAGGCACATAAAACGATGGCCGACCAAGATGAATAGTGTGATTGTGACGGGTTTTTTTATTCTGGCGAGTATGGCTTGCACCGTGGTGGCGAACCTGTTGTTGAAGATGGGCGCGGGTGAGCCAGGCATGAGTACGATTTGGCCGCTGAGCCTGTTAAATATCAAAACATTTCTCGGGGCCGTTGTGTTTTGTTTGGCGTTAATTTTTTATCTGATGGTATTGAAAACAACGCCCCTAAACTTGGCTCAATCGATTTTTTCAGTCCAATTTGTGTTGGTTATTATTGCCGCCAATGTCGTCCTTGGTGAAGCAATTAGTGTGCATCGATGGCTTGGTATTCTGTGTGTTGCCATTGGTCTTGTCGTGATTGCAACGTCTCCTGCTAGCAACCCTGTGTGAGTTATCATGAATCACGATTCAGAGCTTGAAGAATGTGAACAACGCGGTTCCCCTGAGCGTTTTGGGCACTCTTGGGAAAAATTTGATGATATTCTGCCGATCCATGAAGCGCAGTTTTTAAGATGGTCAAAAGGCATCGATAAAGCCGATTGGCAAGGGAAAGCGTTTTTGGATGTCGGCTGTGGTATTGGCCGGAATTCTTATTGGCCTTTTACCTATGGGGCGGCCTCTAGCCTGAGTATCGACTTAGATCAACGCACCTTAGCGGCAGCACAGAACAATCTACAGCAGTTTCCGGGGGCGGTGGTTGAAAAACGCAGTGCTTATGCCATTGGGCAGGTGGAACAATTTGATGTCGTTTTTAGCATCGGGGTGATTCATCATTTGGACAAACCGGAGTTGGCCATTGCTGAAATGACGCGGGCTTTGAAACCGGGTGGCACGCTCTTTATTTGGCTGTATGGGCGGGAAAACAATGCGTGGTTGATTCGTTTTTTTAACCCAATACGCAAAATCTTTTTCAGTAAAATGCCCTTGCCATTGGTGTATGCACTGGCTTATCCGTTAACCGCTTTGCTTTGGGGGTTCCTAAAAATCGGGTTGGGTCGTACCGAATATTTTAAGTTGATTCGACGCTTTTCTTTTAAACATCTACGTGCCATCGTCTACGACCACATGATTCCCCGAATCGCCAATTATTATACCAAAGCGCAGGCGCTGGAATTACTGGAAAACACAGGTTTAGAGGCGCTTCAAGCGCATTGGGTCAATGAAATGTCCTGGACTGTCGTGGGGATTAAACCGAAAAAGGGTTAAGGCAGACGCATGTGCGGGATAGCAGGGTTTACCTTGGGGCAGCAAGCGGCGACGGATGAGCATCGCGTAACGACACAGAATATGCTGCGACAGATGGCATATCGAGGGCCAGATCAGCAAGGCGTGGCGTTACTTGACGGCATTGCCTTAGGCCACAATCGCCTGACCATTATGGCCCCAGAAGGGGGCACTCAGCCTCGGCTTCATCAGCAATGTGGTTTGGTTTATAACGGCGAAATTTATGGTTATCGTGCTTTTGATCAAGACATTGTGTCTGCTGGGGGGCAGTTGCGTGACCATTGTGATACGGAAAGCGTATTTTGGTTGATCACGCTGTTTGGCATCGAGCAAGCACTGCGCCGTATGGATGGCATGTTTGCTTTTGCGTATTACCAAGCACAAACGCAGACGTTATATTTGGCGCGAGATGTTTTTGGGCAAAAACCCCTATTTTATGCGCATGTGCATGGCCAACTGATTTTTGCTTCAGAAATAAAAGCATTACGACAACATCCAGCGCTGGCCAGTGTCACCCCAGATCAGCAGGCTTTGCGTTTGTATCTGATGATGGAATATGTGCCTTGGCCCGCCAGTGGGATGCATGAGATACAGGTGTTGCCACCTGGACATGTATTGCGTTATCAACATGGCCAAGTGCAGATCTCACCTTATTGGCGTGTGCCAACTCGGCAATCCGCCATGCATGCCCCCTCGGCCGTTGAGCAATTGGACCAACGCTTAAACCATGCGGTGCAGCAACAATTGGTTGCGGATGTTCCCGTGGGGATTTTTTTATCCGGTGGTTTGGATTCTTCTTTAATTGCCGCAATGGCCAAACAACATCACTCGGATGTGTCGACGTTTACCATTCAATTCCCACAAAGCAGTTTTGATGAATCGGCTTATGCGGAAGAGGTTGCGGCTCTCCTGGGGACGCAACACACAACCATTGCGCTGGATCGCCAGACGTGTGTGGATGGGATTGTGGCCTTGGTTGAGGGGATTGACCAGCCGTTTGCGGATTCCTCTCAACTACCGACGTATTTATTGTGCCAAGCAACCAAACAACATGTGTGCGTGGCGTTGGGCGGGGATGGGGCGGATGAATTGTTTTTGGGTTACCCGAATTTCAAAATGCTGCGGTTTGCCGCGTTGCTCGCGACCTTGCCAGCCGGGTTAGGTCGGTTTGTGCGAACACTGATTGGGCGCTTACCCCAAGTAGAAGGGTATATGAATTGGCCTTTTTTGTTGCGCCAACTGAGTTACGGTTTTGGCAAACCGGCGAATGCACAAAGTCTTTATTGGATGTCTGCGGTGTCACCGGGTGAACAAGCGCGGCTTTGGATTCAGGGTGAAGGCATTGAGCAAGCTTTATCAGAGGGTATTGCAGAGCAGATGAGTCAACCAGAAGCGCCATTGATGACGCAGTGTCAACAGCATTTTTTAACCCAATATTTGTCTCAGGATATATTACAAAAAACGGACCGAGCGTCAATGCAGCACAGTTTTGAGGTGCGTAGCCCATTTTTAACCACGCATGTGGCAGACTATGCGCTGACTTTACCGCATGCATCGTTAATGAAACGCCTGCAAGGCAAACATATCTTAAAACAGGTGGCATGTGCTTATTTGCCAAAAAATATTGTCTTTCGGAAAAAACATGGGTTTGCCTCTCCTGTGTCGGTTTTGATTAAACAGGATTTCCGAGAGGTGGTGGAAGCGGTGTTGATGGATAAAACAAATCCTATGTATGCCTATTTACATTTTGATCAGGTGAACCTGTATTGGCAGCAGCATGTGTTGGGGCACCGTGACTTAGGTAAGTCGATTTGGTCGTTATTTATGTTGGCCGCATTTTTTAACAATCAATTTTGAGCCTACATCCTAGGCTAATCGAGGGTGCTTGATGGTGTCTGCTCAGCGCATTATGGCCTTGGGGTTTGTTATATTATCCTGCGTTTTTGCCTGGTTATTGTCATCGGCATGGCTGGTCAATATTGATTATGATGATGGTTACAATACCATTACCAATAGTCAATTTTTGTTGGGCATAACGCCCGATTATGACGGCAATAGAGGCTTGGGTTTTGCGCTACTGTTGATGCCTGCGGAGTATTTAGCCAACCTGTTTAGCTTCAAGCCTTTTGATGTCAGGTTGCATCATCTGACCATGGCGTTGCTGCATTTTGCGTTCATTTACTTTACCTGGGCGTGGATGGTGAGAAAATTTGGCCATACCCTGCCAGTTGTGCTGGCTTTTGTCATGGCCATGTTGACGTATATCTTCTTCAGTTATGCGCCTTTTATTAGCCATGATTTATTCCCCGGTATTCTCCTGTTGGCCATGCTAAAACTGGCTGAACGTTATCAGCACACGCCCAAATGCCGTTATTTCGCCCTCTTGGTATTTTTGGGGGCGGCAGCCGCTTTGATTAAACAAACCTATGCGATTTTTTGGGTGGCTATTGTGGTGTCCGTTTTCATCACGGATGGGGTGTTATTGCGCAAAATACACGGGCGTTATGTTGGATCATTGTTGTTGGGTGCGGGGCTCAGTGGGCTCATTACGTGGGTTGGGTATAGTCTTTCAACTGGCTTTAATACTTTGCATGAAACCGCATTCTGGTTGAGGCCTATTGAATTAATCACACGGGTATCGGGTGCGTATGCAAACAGTGCTGTGCCTGTTTCAGACACATTTCCTTGGTGGTTATATCTTAGAAATTTCAGTGCTTATGGCCTGGGGGCGATGTTAATGATCATCCCGGCTTTATACGTTAACTTGAAATCAAAAGATCGGCTGCAAATCATGATCGCCATATCCTGGATTGTGTGTGTGCTTTTTTTACAGTTAATGACTTTTAAAGAAGTCCGTTATCTGGCATTTCTAGCCCCTCTGACGGCATTTTTATTGGTGCCTTTGATGCTTAAACTCAGACAAATAAACCAACGTTACTCGTATTACCTGATTTTTTTATTGATGGTTGATGGGATCAATATTGTGCCTGAATTACTCAGGATCAATGATAAATTTTACCAAGATAACGTGGCTTTATTTTTTCAACCGATGCGGCGTTGGACCGCCTTTCCGCCGGTCGTTGATGCATTTTTTGCTTATTCTTTTGTGGCGCCTGAGAAAAGCCTTTTGTTTGCAGACCGTTATCATCGTATACACCATATTTCACGGGATGAGGTTTTTTTACTGTTGGGTTATCCGCCGGAGCGAGTATTACGTTTACCGATCAAATATTCGATGCATCATGAGCTATTTCTGCCTGGTTATGGGTTAATTTACGCCAATGCTGTGCCCTTAAGGTCTCCCCCTTGGGATAAGAATAATGCGGTGAAAATGCGGGGTGTCACACGCAATGATCGGTTTATTCAGCTCATTGCCCGTGCAGAGGATATTTTATTTAAAAAGAAAAACAATGTATTTGAAATTTCAGTGGATGTTGGCCCTAAAAAACCATTTTTACTGATAAAATCTAAAGATCAAAATATTAGCCCTGTTATTATTGTCGACAACACAATATCCGTTCAGATGGCTCACGACCTTTATGGGGAAAAAAGTGATTTATCGCAGTTTACTGTGGTGGGATTTAAAATACACAGCTATTGTAATCGGCAGCAAAGCTGCCGGTTGATTTATTGATTTGCTTTTACTCGGTGTTATCGTATGTGCATTGACCGTGGTAACAGGTGTTTTGCACGACAATAGCCAGCACACGTAAACGATTTTGCTCTAATACATCGCCATAAAGTTGCTGTACTTGCGTTAAACTCAGGGGGGATTGTGTGATGACAGGCCAAGCTTGTTTTTTTGCTTTATTTGGAACATACATGATGGTCTTGTTTTGAGGCGCTTGTATGACATAAACGTTATCTTTGCGCACAAGTTCAATCCATCGGGTGTCACCAGCCGTTAGCAGTAAATCATCAAAGGCATAAGGGGTGTTATGTGCCTCTGCCCAAGGCGGTGCACGCAAGGACGTCGCGTTAGCCAGGTAAACCTGGTCTCCTGGCTGTAGCCCAACTTGACTTATGGCTTGGGGAGTGGTGAGTTTTGCGACTTGTAAGTTACCTTCATATAGATGGTGTGCCTGAATGGCAGATATATGATAAATACCGTGATATCTGTCCCGATCCAAGGGGCTATCAGCCATATAAATGAAACTGAGTTCTCTGGATATGACGGCTCTACCAGAAGCCGCATGAGACAGTGTAAAAAATTGTGTGATATTGACGTTGGCAGTTGAGGACAGTTGTTTGGTCAGCATTGACCACCCGCGGGTTTGATCCGCTAGGGTCAGGAGAATCAGCCCGGCCAGTAATAGGCGTTGTTTGAGTAAGCGCTGAATAATGGGCAAAATAAGGACGGCAGTAAGAGGGGTTAAAAAAAGTAAATAACGAACTTCTTTAAAAGGGACTATTTGCATAATAATAACACTTATTATCCAACAAACAGCAACCATGCGTAAACGGGTATTTTGGCCCGATAGGGCTGCGACCAAGCCAGGAATCACCAGTAACATGGCGGTTATGCCATAGTTATGTAGGTTTCTTAGGTAGAGGTCTTGGGAAAAAGAGTGGGTTTCAGCATCGGGGCTGTATAGTCTAAAAACTTCTTCAATTAAAAAAAGGGGTTGGGTGAGAAAAGAGCGGCTGTGATCGAACAGTGAGATCCAAAGGCTCCATCCTAACCAGCTTGATGCACCACTGATACAAGCTAATGCGAATAGTTGGGCTAGCTTGCGTTGGGTGACGCGTTGATTATCCCATTTTAGAAGATAGGCAATCAATGCATAAAGAATAATAATGACCCAGAAAAATGCGAACGTTTGCTTGATAAAGGTCACCGCAGTGCCAAGCAATACAAGCCAGAGGGAAAGTGTGCGAGTTGCTTGATTTAACCAACGATGACTCCAATAGATCATCAGGATAAATAATAATCCAGGAATGATGTCATGGTTTAAGAAGGGAGCAAACGCATAAAAGGTGATACTCAGAATAGCCGCAATGAAGGCTAGCAATTGCCCTGTATGTACGCCTTCAGGTTGTTTTGGCGTTGAATATTTTAATAAGATCCAGCACCCCAATAGATACAAGCTGTGTAACAGCGCGCTATAAAAATGGTAAGGTCTAACGTCTAGCGGGGCCCACCCGACCCAACTCCTGAGCAGCTCGATAGGCCCCATTGCTAAGGCCGCTAATGGCCCGCGTTGTATGTAATAATCCGGGGCATTTGCATATAAAAAACGTCCATTGACGATGGTATGATAACCATCTCCGTATTCGCCATGGGTTAAAAATGCACTGCCCAATAACCAGCAAGACACGAGTAACCAGCAGACAAGAAACCAGCGATCTTCTTTATTTGTTAAGGATAATATAGTCATTAAATGTCACACGATATTGATGGTATTTTGAACCGTATAAGTCGTTTTATTTTGTGACTCATGGTAAATACGGATGGATAATTCAGCAATCAGCCCCATGAGCATGGACAGAAAACCGACCAAAATAAACAACGCAACCAACAAAGGCAAAGGCGTTTCAATAAAAGACTTATCCCCCACATATTTGAAGTACAGCATGGTAAAAAAACTAATGATCGCGAATAAAAAACTCACCAGACCAAAACCGCCAAAGATATAAATGGGTTTGGTTGAATACACACTCAGAAATTTTACCACCATTAAATCTAAAGGGACTTTGAAGACACGCTCTAACCCGTATTTGGAATGGCCATGCAGCCTCGGATTGTGATTCACCGGAATTTCCGTGGTTTTTGCACCCGCCCAAGAGGCATAAATGGGCAAAAAACGGTGCATTTCCCCATACAATTTGACCTCTTCAACAATGCTTCGCCGATAGGCTTTGAGGGTGCAGCCGTAATCCGATAATTTGACCCCGGAGATTTTAGAGATCAGTTTATTGGCCAGCCAACTGGGGAAATTACGGGTTAATTTGGCATCTTTTCGGTGTTTACGCCAACCAGAGACCAAATCAAAGCCTTCATCCAATTTTTCCAGTAGTCGCGGGATATCGTCGGGGTCATTTTGTAAGTCAGCATCGATGGGGATGATGATTTCACCTCGGGCATGGTCTAAGCCTGCCATCATCGCGGAGGTCTGGCCGTAGTTACGGCGGAAGTGGATGACTTTGACGTGGGTGTCATGTTCGGCAAGGCTGCTGAGGATTTCGGATGAACCATCTTGTGAGCCATCATTCACAAAGATGATTTCATAGGCATACTGCTCTTTATCCATAACAACCTGCACATTGGACAATAATTGTCGAATATTGTGCTGTTCATTGTACACAGGCACAATGATTGTTAATAAACCATCCTGTTGTTTTAACATGTATTTATCCAGTGATATTGGTATCTTATTATTATTGGTTTTTACTGAAGTACAAACCATCCTGCGGTGATGTCATCACCGGCCCAATTCTGTAAGAAACGTTTTATATCCTTTTCTTTCGCGCGTTCAAAGGTTTTTTCATCCTGGTGTGCTTGCATTGAATCCAAGTCAATCATGATGACGTTGTCATCACAGATGAGTAGATTACTGGCTTTTAAATCGCCATGCGTGAAGCGTAAAGCAAAAAAGTTTTGGAGTAAGCGGGTGACTTTTTTCGCCATGGCTTGGCGTTCAGAGGCGGGGGTATCCGTTGCTTTGAAGTAATCCCGGCAACTGACGCCCGCTTCAAATTGGGTGATGAAGTAAGCTTCTCGGGTGATCGGGCCCTTTTTTTTCTCGACCAAAGCAATGGGTCTTGGCGTTGGGATGCCATTCATGGCTAAACGGTGTGCATTTTCCCACGAGATGGAAGCACGGGTTCGGCGAAAGGCGCGGTTCAGGCCATGTTGCAAATTTTTAATGTTGTAGCGTTTGACCACGAGTTTAACGTGTTGAATGTCAGCGGCCCAGACGGTGCAAGTGTTGCCGTTTTTTAACCAGGTTGTTGCGTCGGTGGGTAACTGGGCTTCTGGGTTGTGTAAAAATTGGTGCATGTTATCGGATGTGTAGGCGCGGTCTAACATGGCGTGGCGATCATCGAATTTGAGTTTGCTGAAGGCGCTACAGTCACGGTATACCTTTTTTAGCATGCGTCCTAAGCGCTCGCTGGCTTGCGTTTTCAGCCATTTTTCTAGGCACATCAAATCTGCCGCATCATCTAACCAATCACGTTGTTTGACATAATCCGGTAATAGCGCTTTGGCCAGTGCATAATCCTGTGGATACAGTTGGGCGATTAATAACGCTAAGTTTTTCAGGGATTGTTCTCGGCTTAACGGCAGCAGTTGTTTGGCGATGCCATCCCCATCGAGGGTGTAGAGTTCATTGTCTGAAAATAGATAATTATTTAAATGCTGGTCTTGTTGGCAAATGCCTTGTTGGTGTTGTTGGGCGAGGACGCTGAATAACGCTTTGACAATGGCTTGTTTATCGGCCGCTAAGCTGGCGTGTTGCCAGCGTGCATAAGCACTCTCTGCGGGATCGATTTTCTCGAAGACAGTGATGAAACCTTTGGGGTTTTTGGTTTCTGCGTGATACAACATGGCCGGCGTGGGGATGCCCGCTTGTAATAAGGCTTCTATGCCTTCTTGATCTCGTTGCCAGTGTGTGCGTGCGCGTTCTGGATCCAAAAATAATTTAAAAAAGATGGCTCGGCCATCCATTGTCCCAAAACAGGCCAGGCGTTTGCCAGGTAACGCCCGTGTGATCACATGGCCAATAATGTCTGTGTCGCCAGTATCAGCCAATTGAATGCTGATGGGGAGTTCAAACGCGCAGGGTTGTTGTGTTGCAAAATGATCACGTGACATCAGTTAAGCTTTGTTTTTTTTCTGAACGCGTGCATCAATCTCGTACCAAAGCGCTTTTGCCTCAGGATTTAAGCGGGGCAGCTTTAAATAATGTCGCAGAAAGGAAATTTGGTCACGAATGCGCCGGGTGCCTAAGTGCCGATACAAGGACGATAAATCCCTGAGCATGGCTTTTTGTGTGGCTTTGGGGCGCGTTTTCTCTAAATCAATGAGTTTAATGCTGGGGCAGGCACCCGGCGTCCACTGCATAAACAGATGTTTGGGGTACAAACAATTATGTTGTAGTTGATGTTCATGTAATAACGCTAACACGCGAGCTAATTCTGTGAGGATTTGCTCGCGCTGGGGTTTGTTTGGCCAAGCTTGTTGTTGCCAGTGTTGAATCCAATCTTCTAAGGATTGGTAATGCTCTAAGGATTCGGTGACCAACATGGCTTGGTCTTTACCCTGCACACGTCTATGCGCAAAAAAAACGGGGGTTAGGGTGGGAATTTGGTGTTTTTGGTATTCTAAAATATTTTCCATTTCGCGTGCAAAGGTCGGCACCCCTTTGATGGGGTGTTGCCATGTTTTGGCATTATGGTTTTCTTGTCGTTTTAGAAAGACCGACACATAATCCCCTTGTGCGGTTTGCCATGCACATTTGGAAACGCCGCTCCAGCCACCTCGGCGTTTATTCGGGGCTTCAAACCAACCGGCCTCTAAATGCCATAAACCCTCAAAATCGGTAAACCCATGCCGAGTCAATAAGGCTTCAAAATCAGGATTGATAAAGGATTTTAGGCTCATGTCAGATTAACCCGGCGCGAAAAGGAAATTCGGGGTTACGTTGATATAATTTATTATACAGTTTGATGGCCCTATCCTGGCTGGCTTGCCAGAAGGCTTTATCTTGGGCCAACGTTTGGCGCAAGGTGCCGCCTTGATACGCCATCATAAAACGAAAAATATCACGTTTGGTTAAGCCAATCTCTAAACTGGCAAAATACAGCGCACCAATGTCTTTGGTGCGCCAGCGTTGGGGCGTCTGCCGACGGATTTGGACACGATGTAAATCAATTAATGAAGCGGTGATGTTACCTGCGGCGAGTTGTGTTTCTGACGTCGTCATGTCCAATAAAAAATGCACCAGATAAAAATCGCGGTGGTTGACCCCATGTTGATGTAAGGTCTTGGCGACGGACGCTAAGCGTTGAATCAGTTGCCGTTTGATGCTTAAGGTTTGGCCGGACAGCGGCGCTTGTGTTTTCCATGGCGCACAATAATCTTCTAAACTCAGCGTATTGCCTAAATCTTCGGTAATCACAAACGATTGTCGAGTGGCGGGGTTGAGCCCCTTGCTGCCGTAACCGACCAAGTGCATGGTGTCGATATTCAAGGCATTGAGTTTCTGAATGGCTTTCCATTCATTCACCGCACCGACCACCGGGAGCTTAAATTGTAATAGGTTTTTGAAAATTTCCGCCCAACCGACCCCAAAGTGGAGCTTGGCGAAATAAGACTTGCCAGCATGGGTAAATTGGAACGTACGGCGTCCATCCATTTCCCGGTAGATTTTGCCTTGCAGCGCCATCACGCGTTCAAATAGGTCGCTTTGGTCTGCAAAACCACGTTTGAAGGTGTCATCCAGTACCATCATGCCTGCAAACTCAGGGGGTTGCGTGTCAGCTTATTGGTGTCAATGTTTGCAATCATAATCCGCTTGGGGTGTCTGGGGTAAAAATCGATAGCACACTATAACGATAGTACCCAAGCGGCAATTTTTCCGGTTTTCTTAAGGCGGGTTGCTTATTTGCGTTTGGTGAGTTTTCTGGAAGCCGTTGTGCTGCGAGGGGGTAAGCCAGTATGTTGGGTTTGAATCAGGCCACGACCCGCACGATTTGACTGGGCGCTGTTCTTTTTCCGGGGAGATTGATAACCGCCCGTTGTGACGGGTTGGTAGTTCGGGATCAAGTGCCGTTTCCCATTGCCGATGAGGTCACTTCTGCCCATTGATTTCAGCGCGTCGCGTAACAAAGGCCAGTTGTTTGAATCATGGTAACGTAAAAACGCTTTATGTAACTGTCGTTGTTTGGCTTTTTTGACCACGGTGAGTTTTTCGCTGGCATAACCGACTTTTTTCAAGGGATTGTGCCCACTGTGATACATGGCCGTTGCGGTGGACATTGGGGAGGGGTAAAACGCTTGTACTTGATCGGCGCGAAAACCATTGGCTTTCAGCCACAGGGCTAAATTCATCATGTCTTTATCCGTCGTCCCTGGGTGGGCGGCGATGAAATAAGGGATCAGATATTGTTCTTTACCGGCTTCTTTTGAATACTGATCAAACATTTTTTGAAAGCGTGAAAAGGTAGCAATGCCGGGTTTCATCATTTTTGATAAAGGCCCTGCCTCGGTATGTTCAGGCGCAATTTTCAAATAACCGCCAACATGATGGGTGACTAAAGCTTTGACGTACTCAGGCGATTCCACCGCTAAATCATATCGAAGGCCAGAGGCGATCAGGACTTTTTTAATGCCGGGTAATTCTCTGGCGGCTTTGTATAACGCAATAAGTGAGGAATGGTCGGTATTCAGATTTTGGCAAATGCCGGGGTAAACGCAAGAGGGTTTACGGCAAGCACTTTCAATCTCTTTGCTTTTGCAGGCTAACCGATACATATTCGCGGTGGGCCCGCCGAGGTCAGAAATGACGCCGGTGAAGCCGGGCACTTTATCTCGAATCTGCTCGATTTCCGCTAAGATGGACGCCTCTGAACGATTTTGAATGATGCGCCCTTCGTGTTCGGTGATGGAACAAAAAGTACACGCGCCAAAACAGCCACGCATGATATTCACCGAAAAACGGATCATGTCATACGCCGGAATTTTTGCGTCGCCATAGGAAGGGTGCGGCACCCGAGCAAAAGGTAATCCAAACAGATAATCCATTTCTTCGGTGCTTAACGGAATGGGGGGCGGGTTCAGCCATAAATCTCTGATGCCATGTTTTTGCACCAAGGCGCGGGCATTGCCGGGGTTGGTCTCTAAATGCAAAATGCGACACGTATGCGCATACAACACCGGGTCATTTTTCACCTCATTAAAGGCGGGCAGGCGAATCACCGTATTATCTCGGGTCATGTGTTGTTTCAGTGGGAATTCAACCCGAACTTCGGTCGTGCTGTTTGGTTCACGCGGGGATTGGCAGCTAGACTGGCTTTGGGTATTGACATACGGATTGATGATTTTGTCGACTGGGCCGGGTTGGTCGATGCGATTTGAGCTCAGTTCATACAGATTGTCCGGGGTATCTCGTCGCACAAACGCGGTGCCGCGAATATCGGTGATCTGGTCGATGGATTCACCAGCGGCTAAGCGATGTGCCAGGCTCACAATGGCGCGTTCGGCATTGCCAAACACCACCATATCGGCGGCGGAATCAATCAGAATGGACTGGCGGACTTTGTCTTGCCAATAATCGTAATGGGCAATCCGGCGCAGCGAGGCTTCAATCCCGCCGAGAATAATCGGCACCTGTTTAAACGCTTCTTTGCATTTTTGGCTATACACCAAGCTGGCGCGATCAGGGCGGCTGCCTGAGCTGCCACCGGGGGTGTAAGCATCATCCGAGCGTGGTTTTTTGTCCGCCGTATAGCGGTTAATCATTGAATCCATGTTACCGGCGGCGACGCCAAAAAATAGATTCGGTTGGCCGAGTGCTTGGAAATCGGTGGTGTTGTGCCAGTCCGGCTGGGCAATGATGCCAACGCGAAAACCTTGTGCTTCCAATAAGCGGCCGATGATGGCCATGCCAAAACTGGGGTGATCCACATACGCATCCCCGGTGACGATGATGATGTCGCAACTGTCCCAACCCAAAGTCTCCATTTCTGTGCGGCAAGTGGGTAAAAACGGCGCGATGCCGTAACACTCGGCCCAATATTTGGGGTGTTCGAACAGTTTTCTCATTTTTTTCACAGCGTATAACCTTCAATAGATGCCCATGCCAACCCGCTGAAACAGGGCGGATGCCGGTGTGATGCTGGTCGCGAGCGTTAGCAGTTGCTTATTATCCGGTATTTTGACGGAATAAAAAACCCATCAATCCGCACACGTGCATTTTTCTGCTGCGGGTATTGCCGGATTAAGCCGGGGTTCAACGCATTTGTAGGTTGGTTTTTCAGCATATTCATACTTGTTTACCCATTGGTCGCCTGTGCAAACCATGCATGGTTTTTATCCATAATTGCACTAATACTTGCATAAGCTCAGTTTAAGACATGGCAATCGGGTTGATGTCGCGGTGAGGGTGAAACATGGTACTGATTCGTGTGATGGGGTTGATGTTGTCCCTCGGCATTATGAGCCAAAACAGCATGGCTGACTGTACGGGGTCGGTGTCGACACCGGCCGCTAGCCCCTGTCCGCATCACGGCAAAATCTCACGCCAAGCAGAGACATTTTACATTGACGGTTTGATTGATGGGATGACCTATGATTATTTAAGTTATGACCGTGTTATCGATAAAATCCAGCGCATAGAATTGAACTCTTTTGGCGGGGATGTGACCGTGGCTTACTGGTTAGCCGAGATGATTCGGACGCATAATATTACCACCAACGTCCGACAAGGGGCGATTTGCGCCAGTGTGTGTACGTTATTGTACCAAGCCGGGGTGAACCGCATGGCGCATATTTCCGCGCAGTTTGGTTACCATGGTGTGCGGGTCGGGGGCGTTGAGATGATTCGGCAGTATCAAAAACTGTGTGACTCGGGCGCTGTGGATGACGCGGCAGCTCAATCAGGCTGTGGTCAATTTACGCGAAAGTGGGTCGGTTTGTGCCAGCAAAGTACGGATGAACTGTTTCAACAATACCAAGTGTATGGTGCCTCACCCAGGCTGTATCAAACTTACAGTGCGTTGCCTGAAGAAACCGGTTGGGCCAAAAAAGGCAACTGTTTTAAAGTCGTCAATTGGTTATTGACCGCTGAAGAAGCCGTCAGTTACGATATCGTACAAACGTTAGTCGGCGATCAAAACCCTTTTGATGAAAGTCTCGCACGGGTCATGCCCGTGCCGCCTTAATATTATAAGATAAGGATATCTGTTCCCATGTTCACAACTCGCCTATTGTCTCTATTATTGCCCCTAATTGTGTGCCTACAAGGCTGTATGCAGCTTTGGTACAAACCTGGGGCGAGTGGGGAAGCTTTAAACGTCGAATCAACCCAGTGCCAACACACAACCGCAACAGAACAAGCCTATCAACAGTGTATGTCGGCTCAAGGTTGGGCGCGACATGATCTATCGATTGAAACCCATCAGCCAATACCCGCCGTGCAACCTTCGGCAGTTCAATCTACAGAAGTTCAACCTACAGAAGTGGCCGTTGCGTCAAACACGCAAGCGGTCGGTGCGTGGTGGAAGGTGGGCGGCAACCCCAGTGCCTTGATGATGGCACAAAAAAGTTGCGAGCCAACCGCCGCACAGCAGATCCAATGGCAAACGTCTGCCTCATTACGGCATTGCATGCTCAGTAAAGGGTGGCGATATACTAAATAACTGATTATTCAGCAATAATAGCCGGTTTTATTTGGTGCAAAGATGGGCTGTCTTGCACCAAATTGGAAATGCTGTGGGAATTTTTGGGGTGAATTCAAACCCTTCAGCACAAAATCAGCCGTCTCAATGCGCTAAAATAGTGCAATTCAATCTAGTAACGTTCCTGTGTTGGTATATTCAGAAGCCGCATGCTAGCATGCGGCGAATTGTTCGGACTGTTGCTTCAGTAACAGCGACCTACATCTATTTCAGGAAGATAATATGGCTGTAGCGCTATCTTGTGCTGATTGTTTGTTCTATCGTTTATGGTCGGCACCGTCGTGTTAGGTGGCGCGTGAACGCACACACAAAATCCCCCCTTTCTACTGCACGCCATTGGTCTGCCCGTTTGGATCTGCGGTTTGATTATCAGCGTGGCCGTACGCGGCTGATCCACAATCAACATGTTGGGCCACTGCGTGTACAGCGCCCTTTTTATCCTGAAGGTTTGGCACGCTGTCATGTGTATCTATTACACCCTCCGGGGGGCCTGGTTGAAGGTGATCAACTGAGTATTCGGGCGACCGTTGACGAACAAGCGCATGCCATTCTGACCACGCCGGGGGCGGGTAAACTGTATCGCAGCGAAACCGAGCGGCAAAGTATGGACATCCGTTTGCAGGTTGCGGCCCAGGCGAGCCTGGAATGGTTACCGCAAGAAACCATTTTATTTGACGGCGCCAAAGCCAATTTACGCACACACGTAACATTAACCGCAGAAAGCGCGCGTTTCATTGGCTGGGATGTGCAGTGTTTTGGTCGCCCGAGCATTAACGAACGTTTTGAGCAAGGCGATTGTCAGCAGCAATTTGAACTATGGCTGAATGATCAGCCTATCTGGATAGACCGTTTGCGCATACTGCCGGGTTCGGCGTTATTGGATGCGCCCTGGGGCTTGGCCGGGAGAAGTCACGTGGGCACCCTGGTGTGTTGGAATCCCCCCCCAGAGCTGCTAGAAGCACTCCGCGCGCAGGGGGTTCCAGAGCAGATCTTGGCCGGATTAACCTGTGTGGGGAAATTACTGGTGGTGCGTGCGCTGGCGTATCGCAGTGATACGTTATTGGCCTATTTTGAACGTTTGTGGCGCACTATGCGGCCACACGTGTTGGCTGTTGAGGCCCATCGCCCGCGCATTTGGGCGACCTAATCCATCTGGCCGAGCTGATCGCTTAGAACACAGACAAAGGGAATGTATGAATCTATCTCCACGCGAAAAAGATAAATTGCTGGTTTTTACGGCTGGTTTGCTTGCAGAACGGCGCAAACAAAAAGGCGTCAAACTGAACCACCCAGAAGCCATTGCGTACATCACGTGTGCCATTATGGAAGGCGCTCGTGAAGGCAAAACGGTTGCTGAACTGATGAGTGCAGGCACCAAATTATTGTGTCTAGATGATGTCATGGACGGCATTGCAGACATGATTGACGATGTGCAAGTCGAAGCGACCTTCCCGGACGGCACCAAATTGGTCACCGTTCATCACCCCATTCAATAAGGACACTGTATGAAGCCGGGAGAAATCATCACCGCAGCAGGTGACATCACGTTGAATGAAGGCCGCGAGACCCTCACCTTATCCGTTGCCAATACGGGGGATCGGCCGATTCAAGTGGGCTCGCACTATCATTTTTTTGAAACCAACCAAGCCCTCACCTTTGAGCGGGACAAAACGCGGGGGTTTCGGCTCAATGTGGCGGCCGGGACGGCGGTGCGTTTTGAGCCTGGGCAAAGCCGCGAAGTGGAATTGGTGGCGTTAGCGGGGGCGCGTCAAATATATGGGTTTCAAGGCAAAATTATGGGAAAGGTGGATTAGCAGATGGTATCAATTAGTCGGCAAGCTTATGCTGATATGTACGGCCCAACGGTGGGGGATCGCATTCGCCTGGCTGACACAGCATTGTTTATTCAAGTCGAAAAAGATTTCACCACATATGGGGAAGAGGTCAAATTTGGGGGCGGCAAAGTCATTCGGGATGGCATGGGTCAAAGCCAACGGGTGCAGAAAGACATTGTGGATACGGTGATCACCAATGCGTTGATTTTGGATCACTGGGGGGTTGTGAAAGCGGATATTGGCCTCAAAGATGGGCGTATTTACGCGATTGGCAAAGCCGGTAATCCAGATATTCAGCCGAATGTTGACATTATTATTGGTCCGGGTACGGAAGCCATTGCCGGGGAAGGTTTTATTTTAACCGCCGGTGGGATTGATGCGCATATTCACTTCATCTGCCCTCAACAGGTGGATGATGCCTTAATGTCGGGTATCACCACGATGTTAGGGGGCGGCACGGGGCCAGCGGCTGGCACCAATGCCACCACGTGTACACCCGGCCCTTGGTACATCGAAAAAATGTATCAAGCGACGGATGGCTTACCGATGAATTTTGGTTTTCTGGGCAAAGGCAATGCCAGCTTACCCGCGCCATTAGAAGAGCAAGTCTTGTCGGGTGCCATGGGTTTAAAGCTGCATGAAGACTGGGGCACCACACCCGCATCGATTGATAACTGTTTGTCCGTGGCTGAGCAATTTGATGTGCAAGTGGCGATTCATACGGATACCTTAAACGAATCAGGTTTTGTTGAAGATACGTTGGCGGCGTTTAAAGGCCGTGCAATCCATACCTACCATACGGAAGGGGCCGGTGGCGGGCACGCGCCAGACATTATTAAAGCCTGTGGGCAAGCCAATGTATTGCCCTCCAGCACCAATCCAACGCGGCCTTATACAGTGAACACGATTGATGAGCACTTGGATATGTTAATGGTCTGTCATCACTTAGATGCCAGCATTCCAGAAGACATTGCATTTGCCGAATCTCGGATTCGCAAAGAAACCATTGCGGCGGAAGATATTTTACATGACCTTGGGGCATTCTCCATGATCGCCTCGGATTCTCAAGCGATGGGTCGGATTGGGGAAGTGATCACCCGAACCTGGCAAACCGCACACAAAATGAAAGTGCAGCGTGGGCCGTTACCTGAGGATAATGCGCAAGCAGATAATTATCGGGCCCGGCGTTACATCGCCAAATACACCATTAATCCAGCCATCACGCATGGCATTAGTGAGGATGTTGGTTCGGTCGAAGTGGGTAAATTTGCGGATCTGGTGTTATGGAAACCGGCATTTTTTGGGGTCAAACCCGCGATGATCATCAAAGGCGGGATGATTGCTGCCGCGCCAATGGGAGATCCAAACGCGTCTATCCCAACCCCACAACCGGTGCATTATCGCCCCATGTTTGGTGCTTTGGGTCGCGCTTGTAGCGCCACCAGCCTATCGTTTATGTCGGCCGCAGCGGTGGCTGCGGGGGTGCCAAACAAAATGGGTTTACAACGGCAGATTGTGGCTTGTCGTAACACACGCAAAATCACCAAAGCAGATTTGCGCTTAAACCATTATCAACCGCAGATTGAGGTGGATCCACAAACCTATCAAGTGCGTGCAGATGGGGAATTACTCGTGTGTGAACCCGCCGATGTGTTGCCCATGGCGCAACGCTACTTTCTCTTTTAAGGACGATGTTATGCGTACGTTTATTGAACGCTTGAACGCCTCACAGCAACAACCGGCCTATGGGCAATTAACCTTACCTTTTCAATTGCGCCAGAAAAGTCGCCAGAAAACCCAGCTCGACTCGGGTGAAACGGTGGCTTTAATGTTACCACGCGGTTTTGTGTTGCGAGATGGCGATTATTTGCGAGCAGAAAATGGGGAAGTGGTCAGCATTCAAGCGGCCTTAGAGCAGGTCAATACGGCGGCCACGGATGACGCCATGTTGCTGGCAAAAGCCTGTTACCACCTAGGCAATCGACATGTGCCATTACAGATTGGTGCTGGTTGGGTTCGGTATGAAAACGATGCTGTCTTAAGCGACATGGTGCAGGGCCTTGGGCTCAGTATTCTGCGTGAAGCCGCCCCGTTTGAGCCTGAGTCCGGGGCTTACGGTGGTGCTGGGCATCAGCATTAACCCCCTGGCGTTAGCGCGCTTATTACAGCTGTGTAGCCCGACTTTGCCAGTGGGGGCGTATGCGTATTCACAAGGCATGGAGCAAGCGGTGGCGACAGGCTTGGTGACGGATCGCGTGAGTGCTGAAGATTGGTTGCACGGTGTGTTGACGCATGGTTTAGCGCAGCTTGATTTACCGGTATTGTGTCAGTTATATGCGGCTTGGCAGCAGCAGGATATAGCCCAGGTTGAGCGACTGAATGCCGACTTGTTTGCAAACAGAGAGACAAAAGAGCTGCGTTTGGAAGACCGCCAAATGGGCATCGCATTGGCGCGTTTATTGGTGCAGTTGGGGCTGGATGAAGCGGCCGCCTGGTGCCAGCGAGAGAATACAACCTATGCGACCTTGTTTTCTCTGGCGGCGGTGCGCTGGCAGATTGAGCGACCCGCTATGTTGCTGGGGTTTGCCTGGAGCTGGCTGGAAAACTTGGTCAGTGTGGCGGTGAAGTTAGTGCCCCTGGGTCAAACCGATGGTCAACGCATCTTAACCCATGTCAGCGCCAGCATTCCGGCGCTGTGTACAGCGGCCATGGATCTAGCGCCTGAAGATTGTGCGGGGTCATTGCCGGGCATGGCCATATTAAGCTGTTTGCACGAAACAGAATACACGCGAATTTTTCGCTCATAACATTATCAAAGGTAACATCATGGCAACCTCTCAAGTATTACGCATGGGTGTGGGTGGGCCGGTTGGTTCCGGTAAAACCGCATTATTAAACGCCCTGTGTCAACGCATGCGCACACAATATCAGCTCGCAGTGGTGACTAACGACATTTATACGCAGGAAGATGCGAAATTTTTGGTGCGCAGTCAAGCCTTGTCTGAAGACCGTATTATTGGCGTAGAAACGGGGGGCTGCCCACACACGGCGATCCGTGAAGATGCCTCGATGAACCTCTCCGCGGTGGAAGATTTGTGCACGCGTTTTGATGATTTGGATATGGTGATCATCGAAAGTGGTGGGGATAATTTGAGTGCGACGTTTAGCCCCGAACTATCGGATCTGACGTTATATGTGATTGATGTGGCTGCCGGTGAAAAAATTCCCAGAAAAGGCGGCCCTGGTATTACCAAATCAGATTTGCTAGTGATCAATAAAATTGATTTGGCCCCCCTGGTTGGGGCGTCACTTGAAGTCATGGCGCGGGATGCGAAAAAAATGCGTGGGGATAAACCGTTTATTTTTTCGAATCTAAAAACCGAGCAAGGGTTGGATGAGATTATTCAATTTATCGTCAAAGAAGGCTTGTTAAACAGTACGCAGGCGCAAGCCGCAGTGTCAGAGCCTCATGTTAGTGCGCTGGCTTAAAAAGTAATGGCCTTGTGCTGCATTATGGATGTGAAGTGATGCATTATAGTGCTTTGTTGTTAAGTCGATGAAAAATAAAAAATATCTGGTATGAGAATAGATGGGTAATAGTATTTTTATACTATTGTCTGTCTGTTTTGAAGCTTCATGGTGCATTCCGGTTTGTTATATGTTGATACTTTGCACTAATGTGGTTCTATTTTGTTTCAGATCGCCTATTTTTGGTGCGGGTTGATGTTGAGGGGTGTTTTTAAGCGTTAATATTTCATCAAATTTCAGTCACTTACAAAATATTGAAACCTGGTATGAAATTTGCTGTAACGGTCGCGAAGATCGGTTGCTAAATAGTCTTGAAAACAGCCGGCCTTTTATGCGCAAGCGGTAATAGCGCAGTGGATACAGATTGATAATTAATCAATGAATGGTTTAGACCTATTGGAGAGATGGTTGATGGAATTCAAAACTTTGGCGATGGCGTCGTCACTGAGTGTTTCAATGGTAGCGGCAGGGTTAGCGCCAATGGCAGCTCATGCAGGCGGTACGATTAAAATTGATGACACAAAATGGATTAATGTGGGGGCGGGTTTGCGGACCTCTTTCGAAACACGGGAAGATGCCGCACCCAACGGCAATGACCGCTCTAACGAATTTGAACTAGAGAGTATCCGCCTTTATATTAGCGGCCAAATACACGAGTACATCAAATTTACCTTCAATACCGAACGCAATGGCAATGGTGAAATTCGGGTGTTGGATGGCATTGCGCAATTTGAGTTCAATGATTTTGTGAATGTGTGGATGGGGCGGCATTTGCCACCTTCAGATCGCTCTAACTTAAGTGGCCCTTATTATTTGGGCACGTGGAATTTTCCTTTCGTACAGCAATACCCGAATATTTTTGCAGGCCGTGATGATGGGGTGTCTCTGTGGGGGCAAGTCAACGGCGGCATGTTTAAATATCAAGTGGGTGCATATCAAGGCGCGGATGGCGGCTCCAATGACGAAGATAATCTCCTGTATGCAGGTCGTTTAACCTTCAATATGTGGGATCCAGAACCGGGTTATTACAACAGCAGCACCTATTATGGGGCCAAAGATATTCTCGCGGTTGGTCTGGTGGCCATGGCACAAGACGATGCCAGCGGCGTGGCCGGCAATTCGGATGATTTTTTTGGTTGGAACATCGATTTTTTGATGGAGAAAAAACTGGGAAATAATGCGGTTGCTACGTTAGAAGCGGCTTATTATGACTATGACCTAGATGATCGCGTTTTTGGGGGAACCACCGCAGGCCCGACGCAAGGGGATGGTTTTTTTGTCCTCGCGAGTTATTTGCTGCCCACCAAAATCGGCATTGGCCGTTTCCAGCCACAATTCCGTTACCAAGAATTTAATGCCGACTTGGGCGGTGTGGACACCGACCAATGGGAATTGGGCCTGAACTACATCATCGATGGGCATAACGCCCGTTTGTCATTGGTGTGGGGTGAGCGCGACCAGTCCAACACGTCCGATAATGAAGATTTTGTTCAGTTCGGTGTGCAATTACAAATCTAATCTAATTGATTCACCCTAATTTTTTTTCAGATTGGCGATGTTGGAAAACATCGTCAATCCTATAATAAGCGCGTATTGCGCTTTACAAAGGAGTAGCAGTCAATGCTAAAAGGATTAAAGTCCACCCTGGTCACGCTCGCCGCGACTGTATTTTTAAGCTTAAGTCAAGCGCATGCTGGCGACACCATTAAAATTGGTATTTTGCATTCTTTGTCTGGCACCATGGCCATCAGTGAAACCTCTCTGAAAGACGTGGCGTTGATGACGATTGAAGAAATTAACAAAAATGGCGGTATTTTAGGCAAGCAACTGGAAGCCGTTGTGGTTGACCCCGCATCAGACTGGCCGCTGTTTGCTGAAAAAGCCCGTGAATTGTTGACCAAACATGAAGTGGCTGCAGTCTTTGGCTGTTGGACATCGGTCTCGCGCAAATCCGTTTTGCCGGTATTTGAAGAGCTCAATGGTTTACTTTTTTACCCCGTACAATATGAAGGTGAAGAGTCATCTTATAACGTATTTTATACCGGTGCTGCGCCGAATCAGCAGGCGATTCCAGCGGTTAAATACCTGATGAGTGAAGACGGCGGCGAAGCCAAACGCTTTGTTCTGTTAGGCACCGATTATGTCTACCCTCGTACAACCAACAAAATCTTGCGATATTTCTTAAACGCACAAGGCGTGAAAGACAGCGATATCATGGAAACGTACACACCGTTTGGCCACAGTGATTACCAAACCATCGTGTCGGACATCAAGAAATTTTCTGCGGGTAAAGCAACGGCGGTGATCTCCACCATCAATGGGGACTCTAACGTGCCTTTTTATCGCGAACTGGGTAACCAAGGCGTGAAAGCAGAAGACATTCCCGTGATTGCTTTTTCGGTGGGTGAAGAAGAATTACGCGGCATTGATACCAAACCGTTGGTGGGCCATTTGGCCGCATGGAATTACTTCATGTCGATTGATTCACCTGAAAATAAAGCGTTCATCCAAAAATGGCGCACTTACGTGAAGGCGAATAACTTACCCGGTGGCAACAAACGCGTGACCAATGACCCCATGGAAGCCACTTATGTGGGCATGAACATGTGGGCACATGCGGTTGAGCAAGCCGGCACAACGGACATTGATGCGGTTCGTCAAGCCTTGGGTTACCAAGAAATGAAGGCACCCTCAGGTTACGTGATGAAAATGGATGCCAAGAACCATCACTTGCATAAACCCGTCGTCATTGGTGAAATTCAAGCCGATGGTCAGTTTGAAATTGTCTGGCAAACAGAAGGGCCAATTCGTGCAGAAGCATGGAGCCCTTTCATTCCTGACAGTGCCAAGAAAACGGCAGACTGGACTTACCCATGGGTCTGCGGCAATTGCACCCAACCTAAAAATTAAGACGCATCATCTCAAACCCACCGGCCCAGGTTGGTGGGTTTTTTTAGGAATGGAACGCAATGAGATTATTTGGTCAGACCCTGTGTTTATGTTTGCTCCTCAGTGTGGCTGTATTGTCAACGGCCGATGTGAAGACGGCAGACGTGATTCACAACCCTGAGTTACAACTCGGTATCAACAAACTCAAACAAAGCAGCAAAAAAAAACTCAAAGCCGCAGTGTTACACATCGGCACACTGCGAGATACAGCCGCCTTGCCCATATTAGCGGCATTACGGCAGAAACGTTTGTATTTTTCCGCCGACGGACAACCCTATATTCAGCGCTCAACGGGTGAATCGTATTACCAGGCATTAACCGCCATCACCGCGTCGATCCCGACAGACGAGTTGGTCTTGGTGAAAACCAACAACCTGGTGCGGCGTAGCATTAATAACGTCATGGCTTTGTTGTCATTACAAGCCGCCGACCGCGAAACGCGCGAACAAGCCATTGAGCAGCTATCAAAACGGATGAACCCGAACATTCGGGGGGCGCTTGAAGCGGCACGAGCAAAAGAAAGTGACGCCGAGCTAAAAACCGCCTTAACGTTGATTTTGGCGAAATTAGAGTTAAGTAGCGGTGATGAGGCGCAAAAAATTCAAGCCATCACCGACATCCAGCAATCGGCTCGATTGCAGTTTAAAACACTGCTAGAACCGATGGTACAAGCCGACAGCGGGGAAAGTGCCAAAGTCGTGCAAGCCGCTCGCCTAGCACTACAAGCGATTGAGAAACAACAAGCGTTTATTAACGCGGTGGGCAATACTTTTTACGGCATCAGCCTGGGCAGTATTTTGTTATTGGCGGCGTTGGGCCTTGCGATCACCTTTGGCTTGATGGGCGTGATTAACATGGCGCACGGCGAAATGATCATGATTGGGGCTTATACGACCTATGTCGTGCAATTGTTTTTCCAGCAATATTTACCTGGATTATTTGATCTTTACATCATTGTTGCGATCCCTGCGGCGTTTATGGTCAGTGGCTCACTCGGCATGCTGCTGGAAAGAACTGTGATTCGGTTTTTATACGGCAGACCGTTAGAAACGCTGTTAGCGACGTGGGGGATCAGTTTATTGCTGATTCAAACCGTGCGTTTACAGTTTGGTGCGCAAAATGTCGCCTTGCGTAACCCTGAATTTTTATCCGGCGGGGTGACGGTGCTGGATGGTTTGGTTCTACCCTACAGCCGCCTTGCGATTATTTTCTTCGCCATTTTTGTGGTCGCGTTTGTGTGGATCTTATTACAACGCACCAGTTTGGGCCTGCAGGTTCGTGCGGTCACCAGTAATCGCAATATGTCTGCTTGTATGGGCATTAAAACCGGTCGCGTGGATATGTGGACGTTTGGTCTGGGCTCTGGCGTGGCCGGTTTAGGCGGCGTGGCTTTATCCCAGATTGGCAATGTTGGGCCTGAGCTGGGTCAAAGCTATATTGTGGACTCATTCATGGTAGTGGTATTGGGCGGCGTGGGTAAACTCGCGGGCACGGTGGTGGGGGCTTTTGGTCTGGGCATCATTAATAAAATGTTAGAACCCGCCGTGGGTGCCGTCTTGGGTAAGATTCTTGTGCTTGCCGGCATCATCTTATTTATTCAAAAGCGCCCACAAGGCATCTTTGCCTTAAAAGGCCGGACAGCGGAGCATTAGTTATGCAGTTGAAAAAACACAGCTATTGGCGTCAGCTTCATGATCTGTGGGGCTGGGCTTTGGTCATCCTCATCTTCGCCGTATTTGTGGTGGTGGTGCCGATTTTTGCCAGCGTGCCTGGGGTTGAATCGCCTTATCACATACCCGATTACGTCATTGCGCTGATGGGCAAATTTTTGTGTTTTGCGATGGTGGCGTTGGCCATGGATTTAATCTGGGGGTATGCGGGGATTTTAAGCCTGGGGCATGGGGTCTTTTTTGCACTGGGTGGTTATGCCATGGGCATGTACCTGATGCGCTCGATTGCTGGCGAAGGCGTTTATCGCAGTGAATTACCGGATTTTATGGTGTTCTTGGATTGGCAGGAACTGCCGTGGTTTTGGCTGGGATTTGACCAATTTTGGTTCACCATATTGATGGTCATCTTGGTGCCGGGGGTATTGGCGTATGTGTTTGGGTATTTGGCTTTTCGGTCACGTACCAAAGGCGTGTATTTTTCCATCATCACGCAAGCCATGACATTTGCCACCATGCTGCTGTTTTTTCGGAATGAAACTGGATTTGGCGGCAATAATGGGCTCACTGACTTTAAGCGCATCCTGGGCTTTTCTTTGCAGGAATCGAGTACCAAACTGGGTTTATACATGATCACCGTGCTGGTTTTACTCATTGCGTATTTAATGTGCCGTTATATCGTCACCTCAAAGCTTGGCCGCGTGTTAACCGCGATTCGAGATGCGGAGTCCAGAATCATGTTTTCTGGTTATGACCCGGTTCAATATAAATTATTCGTATGGACTTTTTCAGCGGTTTTGTGCGGAATTGCCGGGGCGTTGTATGTGCCCCAAGTTGGGATTATTAACCCAAGCGAAATGGAACCGGCGAACTCAATTGAAATGGCCATTTGGACCGCTGTGGGTGGTCGCGGCACCTTGGTTGGCGCGTTGCTGGGGGCCGGTGTGGTGAACGGCATGAAAAGCTGGTTTACCGTATCTTACCCAGATTATTGGTTATATTTTCTAGGTTTGTTATTTATTGGTGTGACGTTATTCATGCCAAAAGGACTGCTTGGTTTCTTCCACTCATTATTTAGGCGGAGAGCGTAATTGAAGAGGTTAACTCGATTCCGAAACATATGGCAACGAGATCGTGTCTGGCGCTTTTTAATGCCACCAACCGATTTCAAACAAGCACCCCTGCAACAAGATATCATCTTATACCTTGAAGGTGTGACGGTGAGTTTTGATGGTTTTAAAGCATTAAACAACTTGAATTTATACATTAAGGCGGGTGAGTTGCGCTGTATCATTGGCCCCAATGGCGCGGGTAAAACCACGCTGATGGATGTGATTACCGGGAAAACCAGGCCGGATGAAGGGATGGTGTATTTTGGTCAAAACATTAACTTACAAACGTTAAATGAACCCGAAATCTCCTCAGGGGGGATCGGTCGTAAATTTCAGCAACCAACGGTCTTTGAAGCCCACAGCGTATTTGAAAATCTAGAATTGGCCATTGCCGCAAATAAATCCGTATGGCATTCACTGTTTAAGCAGTTAACCGCCGCACAATGTGAGCGTATTGCGGAAGTGCTGGAGATCATTCATTTGTCCGAACGCCAGCATGAGCGCGCGGGTTTGTTATCCCACGGGCAAAAACAATGGTTGGAAATTGGGATGTTGCTGGTGCAAGAGCCGATGATTTTATTGGTGGATGAACCCGTCGCGGGGATGACGCACCAAGAAGCGGAACACACGGCCAAGCTTTTGCAAACACTGGCGGGCAAACATTCTGTTGTGGTTGTTGAGCATGATATGGATTTTGTGCGCTCTATTGCACAGCATGTCACGGTGTTACATGAAGGCGCTGTACTGGCGGAAGGTTCAATGGAATCGGTGCAAAATGACCCAAAAGTCAAAGCCGTTTATCTCGGGGAATAAAGGTATGTTATCCGTTCAAGCACTGAATCAGTTTTATCGAGAAAGCCATACGTTATGGGATTTGGACTTAGAGATTCCGGCAGGACAATGCACCTGTATCATGGGTCGCAATGGTGTGGGTAAAACCACCTTGTTAAAATGCATTATGGGTTTATTACCGATTAAATCGGGCCGGATTGAATTTGAACAACACAACTTGCTGAAAAAACCGGCGGATTATCGTGCCAACATTGGCATTGGTTATGTGCCACAAGGGCGTGAGATTTTTTCTCAACTCAGTGTGGAGGAAAACCTGAAAATTGGGTTGATTCCCAGAGCGGATAAATGCAAACACATTCCCGCCTGGATTTATGACATGTTCCCAGTTCTATTAGAGATGAAAAACCGCCGTGGAGGGGATTTATCCGGGGGCCAACAGCAACAATTAGCCATTGGGCGTGCGCTGGTGATTGACCCTAAAGTGCTGATTTTAGATGAGCCTACCGAAGGCATTCAACCCAACATCGTGCAAGAGATCGGGCATGTGATTAATGTTTTGAATCAAGAACAAAACATCACGGTGGTGCTGGTTGAACAAAAATTGCCGTTTGCCCGAAAAGTGGCGGATCAATTTGCGCTCATCGACAAAGGGCGTTCTGTCGCCTCCGGTAAGATGGCTGAGTTGAGTGAGGCTCTGATCGAAGAATATTTAACCGTGTAAAAACCCCGGTTGTACTCAATACTGTGCGCACAATCTTACTTTTGTGACATTTGCTCTGATGCCTGGGTGTGGCGGAATGAGATAAAAAGTGTCTTCTCTTGGCATTGTATTTATCTGATTTATGACTAATCTTATCGCTAAGAGACCTTTCTAATAAGCGTTAATTTTATGCCACAATTACAGAACGTTGGGAGCCTACGGTGGCCCTGCTAAACGATCAAATCAATACGCCCAATAGCGCAGAAGACTATCTGACCCTTGGCCAAGAAGAGAAAGTCAAGCGCAATTATGCGGCTGCGTATGCCTCGTTCGTGCTGGGCATTGAGGCGTTACCGGCCGACAGTTGGGCGCTCGAATACACCTTAACCTTGGCACTGTATGAGTCAGCCGCGCATGCCGCTTTACGCAGCGGAAAACTGGCAGAGCAAGTCTCTTATGCCAACGCCGTGTTGCAAAACGCAACGACCTTGCTGGATACCGTGACCACGCATTGCACCATCTGCCAAGCGTATGAAGCACAAGGGCAGTATCTAGAAGCGATTAAACATGCCTTGCCTTTGATTCAACAACTGGGCGTTGATTTCCCGAAACAACCGGAACCCGAAACCGATTTTAAACAAGGTCTGCTCGAAATTAATCGTTTGTTGGCCGGGAGAACACCGGCCTCCCTGGCAGACCTACCGCTGATGACCGACCAGCGTTTTATTGCGGCAATGAAGTTGATGGCTGAAATTGCCTCGCCGACGCTGATGGTGTTGCCGGGGTTCACCCCCTTATTAATGACCAAACAAGTGCAAACCTCACTCCAATACGGCAATTCACCCGAATCCATTCTGGGGTATGTCAGTTATGGCCAGATTTTGGGCAGCATGAGTGGCAACATTGATAAAGGCCATGAATTTGGGACGTTGGCCTTAGCGTTAATTGAGCAGTTAGATGCCAGGCATTTAAAGTCTTATGCGACGATGGGGGTATTTGCCACCATTAAACCCTGGAGCGCCCATGTGCAGGAGACACTAAGCCCCCTATTTGAGGCGTATTTTTATGGCATTGAAGTGGGCAACCATGTCACGGCCAGCGCCTGTGTTTTATGGTTTTGCAGTTATGCTTATTTGATTGGCCGTGAACTGCCTGAGCTAGAACCCTTATTAGAAGACTATAGCAATGCCATCGCCGGTATGGAGCGAGAATCCGAGCATGATATGAGTAATATCGTGCACCAAGCCGTGTTAAATCTATCGGGCCTCTCAGAACAGACGACTCGGCTGGAAGGCACCGCGTATCGAGAATCTGAACGTTTGGCGCGGCATCAGGAAACTGGGGATCAGGTCACGTTGTGTATTTTTTATTTGCACAAAGTCATGTTGTGCACCTTGTTTGGGCAGCATGAACAAGCGGTTGAATTCTCTAAAATGGCGGAGAAACATCTGGCCAGTGTGGGCGGCTTGTTATACGAAGCGTTATTTTATTTTTACGATGCGTTGGCGCGTTTGGCATTATTCTCCGCGAAAGATCGGGCCGGGGACGCTTTTTACTCGGTTGCGGTGCAGCGAAAAACCCAGAAAATCATTCATTTTAATCAGCGAAAAATGAAAAAATGGGCGACCCATGCACCGATGAATTTTCAACATAAATGGGACTTGGTGGAAGCGGAATTTCAGCATCACGTCAAAGGCGATAAATTGGCTGCAATGGCACATTATGACCATGCGATTGATGCCGCCAAAGCCCAGGGTTACGTGCAAGAGGAAGCCTTAGCCAACGAATTGGCCGCGCAGTTTTATGCCCGTTGGGGGAAAACCACCATTGCGCGGGCTTACATGCTGCAAGCGCGTGATGCGTACGCGCGTTGGGGGGCTGTCGCGAAAGTGCAGGCGTTGGAGCAGGAACAGGCGGAACTGTTGGCAGAGCGAATTGATTAACCTAAAAAACGCGCTTGTCGGTGCGGGGTATGGGTTTTCTCGCCGCTTTTGGGGGGCGCTTGCTCGGGGTCTAACTGCAAGCGTTTGTTACACAGTTTGGAGCCCGCATGATCGGCCAAAATCGCCGTTTTAGCCGTCTCCGGGGTAACGGCAAGGGCATCGATTAAACCGGCATAAACAAGCTCGAATAAACGCTTTAACGCAATCGCATGGGTTTGTCCTGTGCGCGCAAATAACCAATCACTCAGTAGCATAAAACGTTGGAAAGGCTGTTCGGCGGTGAGCAGTCGCCGAGTGTGTTTGAAACGCCCTGAATTGCCAATCATATCCCAGTAACGCGCAAAACGTCGTAATCTTTGTAAGGTATCGAAATCCATCATTTTGTGGCACAAAATATCATACGGCGGGTGTGGGCTAAAGATCATCTCGTGGCTGTCGGTATGGCGGATAATCGGGGTGCCACGCAAACGTTTGAGGATGCCGACTTGGATCTCATGGGGATTAACTGCAATCAAAAGATCAAGCCCCGCGCCGAAACTATCATAGGTTTCACCCGGCAGGCCAATAATCAAATCCGTGTGTAAATGTGCTTGGCTCTGGGTCATCAGCCAGTGGATATTGTCCAGGGTTTTGCGTGTATCCTGACGCCGACTAATATTCTGTTGTACCTCAGGATTAAACGTTTGAATGCCAATTTCGAATTGTAAAGTCCCGGCGGGGAATTGTTGAATGGTGGTTTTTAAGGCCTCGGGTAGTCGGTCAGGAATGACTTCAAAATGCACAAATAAACCACGGTCGACGCGGGCCAGAAAAAACCCCAAGATACTCAAACACTGTGGGACTTTGAGGTTAAAGGTGCGATCCACAAATTTAAATTGACGCACGCCGCGGTCATATAAGCGCGTGAGTGCAGCCAAAAAAGGGGCCATCGGGAATTGCCGGACTTTTTTATCGAGTGAGGATAAACAAAACTCACAGCGGAAAGGGCAGCCACGGGAAGCCTCTAAATAAATAATGCGGTGCTCGATATCGGCCTGATCATAGGTCTCGTACGGCAGTTGTAAAGCAGCTAAATCCGGTGGGCTACCGGGTAAGATCTTACCCATTATGTTGCTCAGACCGTTGCCGCTGTGTAAGTCTCGGCAGAGTTGGTAAAACGTGCTTTCTCCCTCACCGGTGATGATGTAATCGGCGAGTTGGCAGATCGGTTGTGTGTCTATTTCGTAACTGACTTCAGGGCCGCCAAGCACCAACGTTAACTCTGGGCGTAAGCGTTTGAGTAACTGCACCACTTGGGTTAGTGCCTCGACATTCCAAATATACACGCCAAACCCAACCAAGGTGGGTTGTTGCTGTAAAATCTGTTCTACGATATCTAATGGGCGTTGTTTTAGGGTGAACTCTAACACTTGGGTGTGGGCTTGGAATTCGGCTAAATTGGCGTAAAGACAGCGCAGACCGAAGGCGGTATGGATATACTTGGCATTGAGGGTGCAGAGAATAATCGTCGGATTAGGCATGGCGCAAGCGTACCTGCTTTGCCTAAGGTTTACCATAAGGTTTTGAAGTATGAGTAAAAAGCAAATCATCAGCCGCGTATTGGGGTTTTTCCAACAGGATATCTGGCAAGTTAACTGGGATGTGTTGCCGTTTTGGCAGTCCTTGTTGTACCGGCAAATTCGCATTGTGGTCACGGTCATTCATGAATTTCAAAAAGATGATGTGTATTTACGCGCCTCCGCATTGACGTTTTTTTCGATGTTATCGGTGGTGCCGGTTTTTGCATTGGGCTTTGGTTTGGCCAAAGGTTTTGGCTTGGAAAAAGACCTGCGCAAATATGTCTTAGACAGTGCGGTCGGCCAAGAACAAATCATTAACCAAATTCTCGATTTTGCCACGACCTTAATTAACAACACGCAAGGCGGCCTGGTCGCCGGTGTGGGATTGGTTTTGTTGCTGTATACCGTGCTCAAACTGCTGAACAATATTGAAGCCTCATTCAATGATATTTGGGGGGTCAAAACCCACCGAACGTTGGCCCGAAAACTGTCGGATTACATTGCCATTGTGTTTGCCGCGCCGATTTTGATGGTGACAGCGGGCAGTTTTATGATTGTTATTTCAACCTTTATTAACGCTTTAATCGAGCAGGGAAGTATTTTTCAATACATTGGCCCGGCCTTATTTATGGTGATTAAAATCACGCCTTATATTTTGGTCTGGTTGTTATTCATTCTGGTGTATCTGATCATGCCAAACACCAAAGTACGGGTTAAATCCGCGATGATTGGGGGCGTATTGGCGGGCACCTGTTTTGTCTTTACCCAATACTTGTACATTGAATTTCAGGTCGGTGTGGCGCAGGCGAATGCCATTTATGGGAGTTTTGCGGCTTTGCCCTTATTTTTGATTTGGTTAAATGTCAGTTGGTTGATCACCTTGATTGGGGCTGAAATTGCCTATGCCCATCAAAATGCAGAACGTTATCAAGTGCAAGGTTGGGCTGGTGAGCCGAGTGCTATGTTACGGCGTCAAGCCGCGTTGTTGATTGTTTATCAGGTGGTGGTGCGTTTTATGGCGGGGAAAAGCGCCTTGACGATGCCGCAAATCGCAAGCGAGTTAAAATTACCCTTGACCTTTACTCAAAAATTGATGTCTGATTTACATGCGGTTAATATTTTGTCCCGAGTGGAACAAGGCGATGACATCGCCTACCAACCAGCACAAGATCCAGATCGCCTCAGCATCGTCACCGTGACACAAGCATTAGATCAAATGGGCGATGATTCCCTAAAACTGCAAGACTCTGAAGCCTTACAATCGATTACCGCAACGTTAGCCGAATTTGGTGCCTGCATTCGTGCGACGCATGAAGAGCGGCCGTTACATGCGTTGCTTTAGTTTTTTCTTTTGTTGCCGCGTTTTAACTTGGACAAATACAAATTCGCTTGCATCACAAATTTTTTGAAATTGGAAAAATCCGCGTGACTCAACGGGCGGCCACTGGCCTTTCGATCTGCGGTAAATAGGCCAATGGGTTTGTTACTGACGATGATGGGCATGAAAAAACACGGGGCATTGCCAAATAGGGCTTTAATCAGGGGGGTTTTTAAAGCTTCAATTTCCAGGGGCGGATTGGCCTGATAATAAAACGGCATTTTTAACTCCAAAGCATGATGAAAATAATTACGGCCTTGGTTCTTCAGAGGCACGTCTTTGGGGTCAGCATCGTCCGTATCGTGTGCATGAATAATGCGGGGTTTCAAGGTGGACGCGGGGGTCAGGGTCGAAAAAATGGTGCGATCCATGCCGATACCTCGATGAATGCCTTCCGCAATCATTTCAAACAACAGATTGGTATCCGCATCTTTTTTGTGCATCTCGGCAATTTCTTTAAAGATGTTGTTCTGTAAATCCAAATCGGGCTCTAAATACTGCTTGATCGGCGGTGCGGTGTGAAGCGTTGTTGCCTCAATCGCGGAAAGACCAAAAGCTTGGGTCACATCGCTGGCTTGTTGTGTGCAATCGTCAATCAACTGTTCAATGCTGTCGGTGGATACGTTCAATAACGTCGCCATGCGTTTTTGCATCAAGGGTAATTCTGCATGTTCCGGGTTTTGCGCCACCAGCATCGCATATTCATGGCTCAGGCGGATTTTGCGCACGGTTGGATTCGGGTTGTCAGGTTGCAACGAATTTTCCAGCAAACCCCCACATAAACTCCAGCACTTACATAAACTGTGGGTCAGTTGGCTGAGTTTAAAACCAAGGATTTTGGTTTCCAGCCGGTGTGCTTCAATGTGCGGTTTATCTTGTTGTGCTTGGTATAATTTTTCGGCTTGGTTTTTTGAGAAACACCAAAATGCAAAATGGCCTAAATCCATGAGTAAAGTGGCAATGAAAATTTCTTCCGCGTGTGGATCTCGGGATTTTAGCGCAAGTGATTTGGCAATCACCGCCGCATGGATGGAGCGGCGCACATGTTTGCCAATGGCTTCTTGATGGTAACCCTGAATCAAGGGTTCGAGTAAAGAGCTGGATAAGCTGATATTGCGTATGACATTAAACCCCAAAACCACAATCGCACGCGTCACGGTTTTGAGTTTTTGCACGCGTGGATTGTAATAACTGCTGTTGGCCATGCGCAGCACTTTGGAGGTGAGCGCGGGGTCTTTTAAAATGACTTGCGAAAGATCCGCCGTCGACGAGGTTTTATCCGCGACCAATTCGGCTAATTGGGCGGCGGTTTGCGAGAAAATAGGCATCTCTTTTTCCGCAATGAAATGCACCCATTGGTCTAGAGAATTGGCGTTAGTGCTCGGCTCCTCAAGTATCTTCGGGGCGTCTTCCTCGGTGTCTGAGGGGTGATCGGATGGACTGCTGGGTGTGTCGCTCATAAGGTTTGTTGTGTCAATGTGCTTTCTAAGTGAACAATAATAGTCAATTTATACCCAATTCTCCAGCTCCGCCAGATTTGGGGTTGAAAATACTTAGTTGCTCAAAGACACTAAGTGCCGTATGCTGTTTATTCAGCAGCATTGAACTAGGGTATTGAAAGGTGGAGGTAGGCACGATGACAAAGCTCGTATTAGCCGATAAGGCGTTGGTTGCATCGTTTGATGTGGATGCGCAAAAGACATTTACGCCCTTGTGTCCAAATGAACTGCCAGTGCCTGGTGGGGACGACATTGTGGCGGCGTTAAACACGCAAGCAACCTTTGCGCAATGGCGCATTGGTTCAAAAGACGCGCACAGTCCGTCTGCCATCTGGGTCGCGGATGCACAGCACCCCATGTTCTCGCCAGTTGAGGGCGCGCATGTGGATATTCGTTGGGCCGCGCATGCCGTGCCGGGGACCCCAGGATTTGAATTATTGCCGGGCTTACCGCACCCCAGTGCGTACGACTATTTTGTGTGGAAAGGCGTGGAGTTGGACATGCACCCATATGGGGCTTGTTATCACGACCTTGAACACAAACTGAGTACTGGGGTCATTGAATTTTTGCGGAGCCGACAAGTACAAACGGTGATCGTGGGCGGATTGGCCACCGATTACTGCGTGCAAACGACGGTACAACAACTGCTGGCAGCCGATCTCCAGGTGGTTGTGAATCTATCTGCCTGTCGGGGCATCGATGCGCAGACGGTCACGCAAGCCTTACAACAGATGCGGCAACAAGGCGCGGATTTGGTCGATGACATGACACAGATTGAACCGGCGCAAGCTTAGGAGACAGATATGATGATCACCTCTTTGTTAGATACGGATTTATACAAATTCACCATGATGCAGGTGGTGTTGCACCACTTTCCTGCGGCGCAAGTGGAATATCGCTTCAAATGCCGCAATGCGGGGATTGATTTACGCCCTCATCAAGCCGAGATTCAACGCCGGATCAACGCATTAGCCAACTTAACCTTGAGCGATGAGGAGCTGGATTATTTGGCGGCTTTGCCCTACATACAAGCGGATTTTATTGAATATCTGCGTTACTTTCGATTGAACCCAGCATTGGTTCGGGTGCAAGCGTTAGATGCATTAGACATTGTGATCGAGGGGCCTTGGTTTCACACGATTTTGTTTGAAGTGCCGATTTTATCCCTGGTGAATGAGATTTATTTCCGAGAATACGCGCCAAAACCGGATTGGGCGGAAGGTGAAAAACGCCTCGCGGAGAAAATTGAACTGATTAAGCAACGCAACGATCCGGGGTTTTTATGCTCAGACTTTGGCACACGCCGACGTTTTTCGGGTGCCTGGCAAGCAAAAGTCGTGCAGGCTTTTGCGCACGCGGTGCCAGACAATTTTGTGGGCACGAGTAATGTCAAACTCGCACAAACATTTAACTTACCGGTCATCGGCACCATGGCACATGAATTTTTACAGGCAGGCCAAGCCTTAAGCCCAAGGTTGGTGGACAGCCAACGTTTTGCCTTGGAAACCTGGGTGCAGGAATACCGGGGGCAATTGGGTATTGCGCTGTCGGATGTGTGCGGCATGGATGCGTTTTTACGCGACTTTGATGCCGCTTTCGCCAAACTCTACGATGGCGCACGGCATGATTCTGGTGACCCGATTGAATGGGGCGAAAAATTACTCAAACACTACGCCCAGTTGGGCATTGACGCCAAGCAAAAAACCTTAGTGTTTAGTGATGGTTTGAGTGTGCCGAGTGCATTGGCCATTTATGATCACTTCAAGCAGTCGACCAACCCGGTGTTTGGGATTGGCACCAATTTGACCAATGACCTGGGTTATACCCCCTTACAGATTGTGATCAAAATGACACGCTGTAACGGTCAACCCGTGGCTAAAATCAGCGATTCAGCGGGTAAGTTGATGTGTCAGGACGCCGTCTATTTGCAGTATCTGAGGCAAGTCTTTGCACTCCCCACCGAGGCATTATGATGAAAGTGGTGATGGCACAATGCAATTTTACCGTGGGCGATTTGCCGGGTAACCAAGCCTTGATTGAAGCGGCCATGCAGCGTTGGGGGCAACAAGCGGACTTGATTGTGTTTTCTGAGTTGGCGGTGAGTGGTTATTACCCGATGGATTTATTGGATCGCCCGAGCTTTATACACGCACAAAATGCCGTATTAGAAACGCTGAAAGCGAAAACAGCGGAGATCAGCGCCGCCATTGTGGTGGGTGCGGTGAGTGAGAATCCATGGGCGGGTAAACCGTATCATAATGCGTTATTTGTGTACCAAGGCGGTTTGGAAGTGTTTCATTACGCCAAAAAACTGCTGCCAACGTACAATATTTTTGATGAAGCACGGCATTTTGAAGCCGGCCAATTACCCGGCCTGTGGTTGTACCAAGGCCAACGCGTGGGGTTTTTGATTTGTGAAGATGGCTGGAATCATGTGTCTGACCCAAGCTATCGGATTGACCCGGTGGATCAATTGGCGCGTGAACATTTGGATCTGGTGATTAGCATTAACGCCTCACCCAGCAATGAAGAGAAATTACAGGAACGGATTGCGCACTTTTCCCGGATCAGTCAACGGTGTGATGCGCCCCTGGTGTATGTGAATCAAGTCGGGGGGCAGGACGAGGTGGTTTTTGATGGACACTCTTTTGTCTTGAATGCGTTGGGGCAGCCAGTGGCCTGCTTACCGGGGTTTTCTGAAGCGCAGGTGCAGGTCGATTTGAGCGATATTCAAGCCCAACCGACACACGCTGTAGCGACCTACTCAGAAGCCGCTCTGATGTTTCAGCAATTGACCTTAGGCTTGCGGGATTATGTGAAAAAATGTGGGTTTCAACAAGTGGTTGTGGGCGCATCCGGCGGCATTGACAGCGCGGTGACGCTGGCACTGGCCGTGGCAGCGTTAGGCCCAGATGCGGTGGTTGGCATCACCATGCCAGCGCGATTTTCCTCTAGCGGCAGCGTGGATCATTCACTGCAATTGTGCGCGGCTTTGGGCATCCCGTGCCATAACATTTCGATTGAAACCGAATTTACCCACTCGATTCAGCGTTTTGTTGAATCGTTTGGGGAACAACCCTCCGGGTTAACCCAGGAAAACATGCAAGCGCGTATTCGGGGCAAATTGTTAATGGAATATTCCAATCATTTTGGCCACTTGGTTTTATCCACCGGCAATAAATCAGAAATGTCGATTGGTTATGCGACGCTGTATGGCGACATGAATGGGGGTTTAAATGTATTGGGCGATGTGTATAAATTAGAGGTTTATGCCCTGGCCAACTATTTGAATCAACGCGTTGAGCAGGCCGTGATTCCCTCGGCGATTATCCACAAAGCGCCCTCTGCGGAATTATCGGAAGGGCAAACGGATGAAGCCAGTCTGCTGCCTTATCCGCAACTGGACGCGATTGTGCGTTTGGTGATTGAGCGGGATTTGATGAGTGCGTCAGAGGTTAAGGCTGATCTAGACATACTGGCCTCGGTGTCGGATGAAGAGATTCATCGCATTGCTCGCAAGGTGGATCAAGCCGAGTTCAAACGGCGACAAGCGCCGCCTATTTTACGGGTGCATCGGCGTGCTTTTGGGTTTGGGCGGCGTTTGCCGATTGCGCAACGTTTTCAGCCGGTTTGGTTGTTGCGTCATGCGTGAGCGACTGGCGAAAAGTCAATACCCCGGCAGAGCCGGTAATGTTGACATAATGCCGAATCTAATCAATCACCTCACCCCCTCTGAGTTTGATGGGAA
>Ga0256847_1000177_pt1 | contig 44417 bp, 33 predicted proteins | sample TeddybearmetaG_FD_189099 | JGI IMG/M metagenome (GOLD analysis project Ga0256847, IMG submission 189099) | Hydrothermal vent microbial communities from East Pacific Rise, Pacific Ocean - Teddybear | ecosystem: Environmental > Aquatic > Marine > Hydrothermal vents | place: Pacific Ocean: East...
CAATTTAAATCGAATAAGCCATTAACTAAAAAAGAGTTAAAACTTTTTAAGCCAACTGTTTCATAATCAATAAGGTAATATCATCATAGATTTTTTGTTTACCAATAAAAGCATACAGATCTCGAATAACTTCCGTTTTAATCACTTCGGCAGATTCATCTTTAAACTCAAAAACTTTATCTTTTAAGCGCCGAATACCATAAAATTCTTTTTGTATATTTTCTGCTTCTGTAATTCCATCGGTATATAAAACTAAAATATCATCTTGATTTAAAGTAAGGCGCTCACTGCCAATAAACATTTTAATGGAATCAATTAAACCAATGGGAAAACCTAATTTATCTGTGTCAACTTCTTTAATTCCGCCATCCGCTCTCACCACAAACACGGTTTCATGCTGACCACAAACTTTTAATTTTCCTTGGCTTCCTTCTCGATAATAATCAAGTAAAACCAAAGAAAGATGTTTAGCAGAATCCATTCGTTGGACATTTTCAAAAATAGTTTTATTAACATGGGATAAAACGGACTCAATTTGAATATTATCTCCCGCTATTTGAGTTTTAACGGCGCTTTGTGTCATTAACATTATAATGCCACTTTCTAAACCATGTCCTGTAACATCGCCGATGCCAATATAAGTATGATCATTCACATTAAGGACATCATAATAATCTCCGCCCATTTCATCAGCAGGTTCAATAAAAACACTAATATCGAGATGTTTATTTTGACGTAATTCTTTTTTATTGGGTAAAATCACTTCTTGTAAGTGTCGTCCCAAATCAAGTTCGGCCGTCATCCGTATATTTTCAGATTTAGAAGCCATTAATGCTGCTGTTCTGTTTTTAACTCGTTCTTCTAAATCCTCATTCGCCTCTTTTAAGTCAAATAATGCATTATTTAAAGCCAAATTTTGACGCTTCATATGGCGAATAATAAAACCAATGACAATGCTACTAAAAATAAAAGCTAAAATCGCCAGAGAAATAACCCGCTCAATGGCTTTTATGGTACTTTTTTCTGCCAATTCAAATTCATATAATGCTTTTCGACGTTGATTATCTTGCATTTCAGTTAAAGACGTTAAAACATAACCATTAGCCTTACGTGCCTCAGAAATTACGGACATAATGTGGTTGTCTATTTCATCAGTTGCTAGAACTTGCTCAATAATTTGATTAATAAGAGACTGAGAATGATTTAATAATTTACGTTGTTCTTCAAGTTGCATTTTTTGTTCAACAGTGACACTTAAAGTAAATAATTTTTGTCTGGCTAAAATAAATTTTTGGACTTGATTGCTGGCTTTCATAAACAAATCATCTTTATCAAAAGCATCTTGAGTATGAGCAATATCATAAACAATTAACATTCGTTCACGAACCACCGTGCTCATGATATAAAGTTGATATAGTTTTTCATCATTGCTGTGCACAACCTGTTGAAATTGAGCATTATTTTTTTGCAAACTGGTTAAACCAATATAACCTGCACTAAAAATAATACCCACAATAAGTAAAAAACCAATCAGTACTAAGACAATTTGTTTACGGACACTTTTACCCAATTCATTTTTTTTAGCAAATATCTTCATTAAAGAATCTCTAATACTAAAGCAGGTAATAAACGTTGTAAATTAGTCAGTGATTTTTTTTGCCAAGCAATTTCTTTTGAACCTAAAACAGTAATAATGCCCGTTCCCCGTTTCCGACAAGACAACATAAATCGCGAGAACATGGCGATTCCTGAACTATTTAAAAACTCCAAATTTTGGATATCTAAAGTAATATCTCCTTCAAGCGCCACTAATTGTTCAAATAATTCAATAATAGGACGATAAGCATCTTGCCCAGAAAGACGGAGTCTTCCTGATAAAAATAAAATATTTTGTTCTTCTTTTAAGGTTGCATGATAGTCTTTTTCATTTATTTTTTTCATTGTTATATCGCCATTTGAACTTGAGTTATGACCCGCATTTTTTGTTGCGAGCTGGTTTGATATTTCCATCCGAGTTTAACATTGTAATCATTTAACATCGTGAGTAATCCTAAGTTGGCACTGTTTTCATGGATTGCATTTTGTTCTAATCTTATTAGAAATAATTCACTCGGATTACAATTTAGAAGCACATCCATGGTTTCTTTATATTGCTTAAAACAATCATGGGTTGTTTCATTTTCAGTTTCAAAAATAACTTGGTTATCTAATAAGCATAATGACATGCTGGTCATTATTTTTTGAGTTGGAGCGGTATATTTCATGCTATTTTCAAGTAATTCATTGGCAATGAAACTAACAGCAGAATGAATTTCATTACAAGTCTGTTTATCACAACCTTCGATTCTAAATAGAAACGTCATCATATAATCTGCCATAAAATCAGCAGATAAGCCATTATTACACCACCGTTCTTTGAGTGGCACGGAAGAAGGCATAAAGTTTAACTTGAGTTGTTCCACACCTGGTTGAAATGGGTAACAATGAATAAAGTGTCCAACGATTTTTTCACTCATCTTATTTCCTTATATAACCTAATCAATATTAAAGCTTTGGTAACGTATTTGATTGCGACCTTGTTCTTTAGCTTGATACAATAAAGCATCAACTTGTTTTATAAAGTCATTGGGTTTATTATTTTTATCTGGCTTAATCAGACCACAACCTAAACTTGCGGTGACGATTTTCTGTTCTAACAAGGTTTTTTCATGAGTGATTTTTTCTTGTAAAAAGGTCTTATGAAGTCTTGTTGCAAGTACTTTTACTGAGGCTAAATCTTTAACTGAAATTAAAATAATAAATTCTTCACCGCCATAGCGAGAAATAAAATCAGTTTCACGATAACAAGCATTAGTCATTAATTTAGCAATACGTTGTAAGCAAATATCTCCTTCATGATGACCATAATGATCGTTATATTGTTTAAAATAATCAATATCAATAAAAATTAAACCCACCAAATAATCTTGACGTTTGGCTTGTTTCCAACATTTATCAAAATGTTCAAGAAACCCTCGGCGATTAGCTAATCCTGTTAAAGGATCTGTTAATGAAGCTTCTTGAACCCGTTGATATTCAGTTAATAAATGTAAATCTAATCGATCACTGTGATCAATAATGGAGTCAATCACCGTTTCTAAATCCTTTTTTTCCTGCTGGAGATTTTGTAATAAATAAAGAAGTTTTTGTTCGGTATGCTTGTGTTCTTGATTTTTAGAAAGTAATTTTTTATTTTCTTCAAATAATAATTGCTCAACCGCATCACCATGTTCAATGGCAGTTTCTAATTGTACTTTTAATTGGCGGAGTTGTTGACTTATTCTTGTTGTTTGTTCTTCAGTCATAATAATTTGATTTAAAAATATTTTTTATTAATATATTAAATCAAAGTATAAACCAAAATTATTTTTTTGCTTATTGGAATTGTCTTATTTAGGGCAATTTTGAGAAGCTTTAACTTTTCCTGTTAATTTAAGAAAAAGCTCAAAAGGATCCATCACACTCATTGCTTCTGTTTTAGGTCCTTCAAACATTAATTTTCCTGTCATCATCGCCCCCATTGGACCACAACCCCAACCTGCTTTTCCCATGCAAGCCCAATCTTCGTCAGAAGCATACAAATAATAATCCGCGGCTATAGATAGTTGTGTATGTTTAACTAACCCGCCATAACTACATTGCGCTAAGCCATTTTGCTCGTTAATGGTTAATTCAACTTTAGGGCTATCTTGACAATCACTACGATGTAGATGAATAATCTTATAGCCCCTATTTTGATTGTTTTTAATCCATTTACCCCCTAATCCATTGGTTATTTCTGTATTTTGATTCCATTCTTTACAAGTTTGAGCGGCCCAATGAGCAGACATAAAAGTTGTTTCAGCAAAACTAGCCGAAGATAATAAGCTAAATAAAATAAAAAGACGTATATTCATTGGTTTAAGTTTTTTAAAAGATGTAAGAATAATTTCCCCTGAGACATCAAAATAAAACGTAAGTTTCTTTGTTTTATAATTTTCGGTGATAACTTAAATCATCAGCCGAACCAAATAATTTATCAGCACCTGATGAAATAATTTTGAAACCCGAATCGGTGGTTTGTAATTGCATTTTATTGCCCCAGTTATCTTCAAAGTGATTAATTTTTAAATCTAAATCTTTGATAATTTGACTAAAAGAAATATGCGTTATCTCGGCGCCTTTATTTTTAGCAAGCCAAGCACTAATCGCACTCCGAGCTGCTCTTAATTGTGCTCTTGTTTTTGCTGTGCGTCGCTTATTTAACGCTGATTTTTCTGCCGCATTTAAACGAGGTTTTGCGATTAAACTAGGATTATTTGTATATTGACTTTTGACTTCAAAGGTTTTATTTTTTTCGACTAAAGAATCCACGGTTGCCCAAATAAATAAAGCAAAAACAAGAGAAAATGAAATTCCTGCAAAAGCCGCAGGGGCACTTGTTCCACCAATGGCAATAACATCATTTTCAATAGTATAAATAGGCGCTTTTGAAATAAGAAAACTAATGCTTTGTCGTCCTGATAGATAATAAATATAGTTTGCAATTAATGGAAAAATAATTAAATTTAAACTAAAAATAACCAAACCTAGATATAAAAAAATCTTTGAAATAATGGCATATTTAGCAAATACAATAAATAAAAAAGGAATTAAAAACCAAGTTAGAAAACCAATAAAAGAAGTAAACCAAAGACGTCGATATAAAGCCCAATAAGGAAATAATAAAGCACTGGTATTCCAAGATAATTTAAATTTAGGTTGCAAGCCATTTTTAAATTTTTGGAAAATTTTAAGGTATTCTAATCCTCTTTTACCAACAAAACGTAAAAGTAAATCATCCAGCTGTTCTTCAGGTGAAACATCGGTTTCTTCAAATTGTTCCCATTGAGAATTTAGTTGATTATTGTGTTTATCGTTATGTTCTAATCCCGCATTATAACGTTCAAAATTAATGCCACAATTACCACATTTATCAGATTGTTCTTGTTGATGTTTACAAGCGGGACAGCTCATTAAAACCTGTGAATTAGAAGGCGAGGGAGGGGGAATAAAATGTTCATCTTCAATGGGGACAAATTCAGGGACTTGTTCTATTTTTTGAGCAATCGCATCAACACCTGCAGTATTTAATTTAGATTGTAAATTAAGCGCGTCTTCTGCTGAGTATTCTCGATTTAATGCGGTCTTTGTTCCTGTTAATAATGATTTAGCTTGCTCTTCGGGTACATTAAATAATTCAATCAACGCATTTTCTGCTTGGCTTGGTTTAAAACCAGAAAGAACACTTCCATTTAAAATAATACGGAATTTATTCATTTATTTTTCCAAATATAGATAAAAAATAGCTTAAATATAACTAAAATTCAGCTTCCTCGATTTCTTGTACCACTTTAATGATATGTCGTCCAATATTTTCATTAAAATCAACCCATTTTAAATATTGTTCTGGTAAATCTTTAATAATTAAAGGCTTCATTTCATAATCCGCCAAATCATCGGCATAATATTTTTGTGCTAATTGATAAAGTTGTTGTAAATATTGTTTAAATTGTTGGACGATTTCGCGTCCTCCCGTTAATCCATGACCTGGTACAAAAATAGTGGCTTGAGTTGATAAAGCTTTATTACAAGCCGCAATATTTCCTTTAAAAGTCGCATCATTGAGGCTGCCAAAACGATGATTTGTGACATTATCACCTAAGATTAACACTTTATCATTTACAATTTCCAACATAATATCACTTTCACTATGAGCTTTTTCAGGGGCGTGTATTTTAATGGTAATATCATCAATAATAAATTTCTGACCCTCAATAACCGCCTTACTTGGAATCACCGCCTTGGTTGATTTTGTATAATTCTTCGTTAATTTATTTAAAATTTCAAGCCACTGTTTTGCCGCATAATCATGGGCTTTTTGAATCATTTTAGGATGAGCATAAAATAAAGCTTGGGGATATTTTTCTTGAAGGGCTTGATTGCCTAACCAATGATCGCCATGAATATGAGTAGCAAAAACATGAGTGATTGGATTTTGAGTAATTTTCTTAATTTCATTTAATACCATTCGTCCTGCTTGCACGCTAGAACCTGGATCAACCACAATTACTTGGTGTGATGTTACAATAAAAACAGGATTATTCATAAATCCTTGGTTTTTAACACTAGGTAGTCCTTTTGGACCATGAATAACCCAAGTATGAGGTGCTATTTTTTTAGCGGGATACGTTGTTGTTAAAATTTGATTATTTTCAGCAAAAACCACATGAGATAATAAAAAAAAGGCAAGGAAAAATACATAAAAAATGATTTTCATGGTGGGGAATCGTTTAAAATATTAAGAGTTCGATTCAGTTTACAATAATTTTTAAAACTTGCAAAAGAAACATTCAAATACATGAACGATAACTTTTCTGATTACCGTAATACGGTTAAAACCCTAAAAATAGGGAAACATTTATTCGATGCTATTTATATTCATCAAAGTACTTTTGATAAACTTCCCAAAGAATTAGCCACTTTAATTTTAAAGACCGCTGAACAGTTTGCGATTAGTGATAATCATTGGAATATTGTTAAATTTTATAAAAGAGATTTTAAAATCACCTTTCTCAACTACCCAAATTTTGAAGATGATAGTTATCCTGCTTTAAAAAATAGCCAAATTGTTGACTTAGAAAAACAAACCACTCGTAAATCTAATTATTCAAAATCAGAAAACCCACCCATTCTTCATCGTAAAGAAACTTTTGTAAATGAATCCCATCCATTATTTAACTTGTTTAAAGAAATAACCAAAGAAGGGGAAATTATTGGACTTTATGAAAAAACCAATCGGATTGGTTTTAAACAAAACTGGTTACGTTTAATTAAATCAAAAGGTTATTATTTAGATCAAGGGCGACTAAAACCATTAACTGAAAAGCCGATAAATAAACAACAAGCCGTCACCATTAACGGCAAAATTCAACGCCACAAAACAGCGATTAATCGCCATCAACTTTCACAACCAATGCAAGCATTAGCCCGTCACAATTATTTGAGTGGTGCATATAGTGTACTAGATTATGGTTGTGGCAAAGGGGATGATATTAGGGAGCTTGAGGCACATAAGATTAATGTGATAGGTTATGATCCAGTTCATCGTTCAGATACCAAATTATCTAAAAAAGACATTATAAACTTGGGTTTTGTTTTAAATGTGATTGAGGAACGAACAGAGCGAGCAGAAACACTTAAAAAAGCCTTTAGTTATTCAAAAAAATTACTTATTGTTTCAGTTATGATTGCAGGTCAAAATCATATTAATCAGTTTAAGCCTTATAAAGATGGTATTATCACTAGTCGTAATACCTTTCAAAAATACTATTCACAAGGTGAAATTCGTTATTATCTTGAAAAAATTCTTGGTCAATCTGCGATTGCGGTTGGACAAGGCATTTTTATTATTTTTAAAGACAAAATAGAAGAACAACAATTTCTTGCTGAACGCCAGCATATTAAAAGAGATTGGCACCAGAAAACACAACGTCAACTCGCCCTTAAGCCTAAAAAAATCAGAAAAGATTTTATTGAAAAGAATATTGAGTTATTAACTGATTACTGGCAAACCACTTTAGAACTAGGACGTATTCCCGCCAATCGTGAATTTGAATTTTCAGCACAAATACGTCAAATAGGTGGTTCACACAATAAAGTACATCAAGCTTTATTAAACTATTTTGGTGAAACTATTTTTAAAGAATCTCAAAATAAACGAAAAGAAGATTTACTGGTTTATTTTGCTTTAGGGATGTTTGGCAAACACAAACCTCAAAGTAAAATGCCTGAAAGTTTAAAACGAGATATCAAAGCTTTTTTTCCAAACTATAAACAAGCCCTTGAAGAGGCTCGAAATTTACTTTTTTCGGTGGGTAACCCCCAAATTATTAATGATGCTTGTCATACCGCTTATCAAACGTTAAATGCAGGTATTATGGAAGAAGGGCATCATTTTATTTTTCACCAGCAATATCTGGGCGAGCTATCTGCTGAATTACGGATTTATATTGCTTGTGCTACTCAACTTTATGGTGATATTGAAGAATTTCAATTAATTAAAGCCCATACTCGTTCTGGTAAAGTGAGTTTATTACGCTATGATGATTGGGATAAAAAAGAACCTTTATTAGTTGAGCGAATAAAAATTAAATTAAGGGAATTAGATATTGATTTTTTTGATTATACAGGGGAGTTTGAGCCAATGCCTTTGTTGGATAAAGGACGGTTTATGTTATAATATATAGGACAAGTCTACTACTATCTTTTAATTCTTGCCGAATCGCTCGTTCATGGATATATTTTATTCATCAAGCCATATATAAATTCTTTCCCATGCAAGTTCTGCAATACGAATACTGCGTTTCTCAATTAAACATAATGACCATTCATTAACATTTGCTATAGATTGAACCATGGGTAAATAATTTGAATTTTTTAAAAGTTCAGTTGTGGATGAACGAATTTCTATCTTTTGCTGTTTTGCTTTCAGAAGTAAAGATTTTAATTCATCTTCATTTTTAGTTGATAGTATTTGATATATTAATTTTTTTCGTTTCCATGTAGTGTTCCCTAAGGATGAATTTTCTGACTTAGGTAAAAGTGTTAAGTTTCCTAATGTTTGTATCGTATCAGCATCTTCATAGATATTACCATCCCATCCTGCAGAACACTTATTGGGTGCTATATGCTCAACTGTTTGTGCAGTCTCTCCCCGCCAAGAAGAAAAATTTAATAATGGTGAAACACCACTTCTACTTTCAATTGCAAGCCCTTGCATTGTAGGATCTTCTATTGTGTCATGTGCTGCGGCTAATAAAATAAATCGAGTTACTTCTTTTTGATTACTGTAAGCTGGCAATCTGGAAACCTTTTTAACCCAGTCATTTTTTTCCACGATACTTCCTTTTTTTTCTAATATATCAATAAAAGCTTTTTTTAAAAGCTCAGTATTTAGTGGAATATCATTTTTAACTCTAGCAAGAGGAGGTAACTCTACACTTGAATAACCTGAAGCCATTAACTCTCTATAAATAGCATCAATTCCTTGGGTACCTTTCCTAGAGGATTTCCATAATATTGAAAATGCAGTAATTGCTTTTACAGCAGAAACAAAATTTTTAATTTTTTCTTGATTATCATCTTTAGATTCCGAATTGATAACATCAGAATAGAATCTGGTTAGCATAGCAATTGTAATTGTATGATTTAACTGACGTAAAACATCAAGACAAAGCAATAATTCATCATCATCAATAAAAGTTATTTCTGGAATATCTTTCTTTTTTTTCCAGATAGTTTTCATAAATAATGCTACATGAGATAAATGTTGAACAAACTCTTGTTGTTTAGTTTTTAACAAATCTTCATATGTATTTCGAAGGTAACGACGTTGTTCGCTAAGACGCAGAGATAAAAGACGTCCTGTTTCGGCTAATGCGAAATATACAATCAGTCTTTTTGTAGAATCTTGTTTATCCTTTGAACTCTCAAAATAACCTTCTGTTATATCTATATATTGAAAAGATTTTGAGCTTTCATAATTTTGTAAATTCTCTGAATAGATAACTCGTGGTTTAAATGTTTCAAAGGCAGTTAAAGGCTCTCCTGTTGTATTTAATGATTCAAACATATCAAAAGCATAATCTTCATTTTTAGCGGTCACAATCGTAATTGCAATCCTATCTAATATAAAATTAGCTAAAAGTATAATACGTGTTAGTTCTTTATATTGTTCATTACTTTCAGATACAAGTAACTGAGATACCTTTTTTGGAAGATCTGCCTTAAGTAGAATATTTTGAAAATTGGTTGAATTTATTATTTTTTCAAAAGAAGGAAATTCAACACTGTTCTGACCCGAACTTTTATTTTTTGCGATGGAAGTAATTTGCTTTTGGATTTCTACTCGTCCCTCTTTTAAAAAATCATATTTGGTTTCTTGTTGAGTGTTTGGTAAATAAATAAATTTATTATTCGTAGACTTTCTAATATGTTCACCATATTTATGTAAATAATGTCCAATGGGTGATTGGTATTTAGCTTTATCTTTTTTTCTAGACCATGAATCATTATATGAACGAATCATTCGAGGATAATATCTAAATGAACCATCACCATAATCTTTATCTTCCTCAAATGTTTTACCTAACCGACTAATTATTTTCATACACTCCTCGTAAAGCCATGTCGTCTCTTCCCCTTCATTACCCAGCTTTTTAGAACGTAGCTTTATTTCTTCATGTAATATCGTATTTATTAATAATAAGGTTGTTAATCTTTGTTGACCATCAATTATTGTCATTACTTTAGCAGGAACATCTCCTTTAACTAGGGGTTCTACTGTGAGTAGTTCAGTATCATGAATCGCTATTATTGTTCCAATAAATGTTATGGCATCATTATGTTCAACTAACATAGTAAAACCATGACAAGTGTCTTCTATTAAACGTGATATTTTAGTTTTATCCCAAGAATACTGTCGTTGATATGCTGGAATATAAAGCCCTTGCCCATTTTCACATAAATATTCCCAAACACTTTTAGGTTGGGCGCTAAATACATCTTTGATTTCCATTATTTACTCAAATTAAAGTTAAAAGTTACAAACTACAAATCATACAAGCCTGCTCATCAGGATCATCATCTTCACCATCACGCCTTAAAACATCCTGCCATCGATCACTTATTTTTTCTTTTTTAGCGACCCCCTTTTGTTCACTAATTTCAGCTCGTTTGACTAATTCATCTAATGATCCTTGAGAAGTCCAAGTATAACCTTGTCCGCCTAATTCTATTTCACCTTCTTTCCAATCATATTTTGTTCTAACTCTATTTTCAAATGCTTTTGCTTTTTCAAATAACGCAGGATGATTTCGTTTTAAGCCCAGCCATTCGCTTTGACGTTGAAAAAAACAAAAATAACAACCTGAGCGGGAACGCCATTGATAATATTCAGGAATACCCACGCTATCTTCTAGTATTTGAAAAATATCATCTCTAACAAGTCCATTTTCAATAAAGGGGAAAACGGCTTTTATCGTTGGCTTATGGCTAATATAACCTTCACGGTTTTCATCTGCACGGATACCAACATAGGTAATTACAGGGTCATCTCCGACAAAGGCTTCAAAGGGTTTTATTTTCATCATCTGAGTACACCAACGTTGTTGTGGTGATGGTAAGTACTCATTATGAATTTTTAACCAGTGTTCAAAAGGCTTACCACTGCTAAGACGGATAATCTCTTTACCTAAATATGCTTCTAGTTTAGCTAAAAAATCATAAACTTCATCTAATTCTGCACCCGTATCAGTAAAAAAATACTCTATTTTCTGATGAACTTCAGGATGATGGTCTTTAATATAAATAGCTAAAGCTGCACTGTCTTTACCACCTGATATACCCAGCACATGGCGGTATTTTGAATCTTTTATAAGTTCTTTATATCCTTGTTTCATTGTTTATTTTTTCGGAGTTGTTTTTTCTGTTTAGAAGTATCATTATTTGGGTTTTTATAATCGGTTAAAAAACGATCAACAATTTTTGCTAAAGCTCCTAGTTCAAGCTCTTGATCATCTAATTGATGAAGGCGTTTTATAATATCTTTTTCAACTTTAGCAATAACTGAAGCGCTTTCAGGGGTTATTGCAACAACTTCATCTTGTATGTCTTGTCCTTTTTTAATGCTTCTAAGTAAGTAAACATCAAAGTCATCGCTCATTTTTACCGTTGATTTTTTTTCATGTAATTGGAGTCTTTCAAGATCAATAATACGGCGTGATAAATCATTTAATCGGTATTCTGCTGCATCTTGATCTTGGTCCCCCCATTGTGATGTCGGTTTATGACCTAAAAACATTAATATATTTTCTAGCCACTCTTCATCAGTATGAGATGACTTATTTAAGCGCATAATAAAAGCTCGCAACCCTTGAGTATCAATGGTGTAATTTTCTAAGCCATAATATTTACCTGAAATAACTTTTCTTAATTTGGATAAGGGTAAACTGAAGGGTTTGATGTGAAGTGCTTGAGCTAATAATTCTCGTTGTCTTACAAGTAAATTACGGTGCGCATTTTTAAAATCCCGTAAAATAGTTGTCAATGTTGCGGCGAAATCCTCAAGCTTCTTTTGCGGTGAGTTTTCATCTAAATCGTTAAATCCTAATGCTTTAGGTAAATCTTCAAATAACAAGGTTTCAGGAGATTTTGATAAATTAAAAGCAGTACGAACTTGTATTGCTTTTTTATCTAACCCGCGTTTTGTTTTTTGGGTATATTCAGGTAAATTACCCATAAATGAAGCAAGCGGTTGGGCAAGTTCTAGTAATGTAGGGGTTTTATTTGACTTTAGTTTAATAACTTTTGAGTATTGTTTAAAAATAGAAGCTCTTAAACCTGTTATTTTAAATTGTTGTATTTCAAATTCATCAGGACGTTTTACAAAACGATCGAGCATTTCTTCGGTAAAGTAAGGTCTATAGCGTCTATTTTCATAAATGGCTAATTCATGTTGTGATATTAAATAAGCCGCAAAATATAGAATTGGTAAAAGTCCAGCTTTTACTCCATAAGGTGGAGCTGAAAGCTCTTGGTTTAATTCAATAAAAGATTTTGCTTTTGGTTCTGTGCTATTTAGAAATTGTTGAATTCGTTGCCATACAGGGTAAAGACTTGAAGCTTTTTTAGGGGCTAATAATTGCCATTTATGGTTATGCAATTGATGCAGTTCTGTTGCTTTTAGTACCGCCCGATAAAGGGCTTTTTCAGCAGGAAATTTTTTAATACCTAAATCTTCTTTATCCGCATGATATTGCATGGCATACAGTAATTTATTTCTTGCGGCATTTGCTTGTGCCGAAGGTTTATCACGATTAATGAGTTCATTATAAATTCGGGGAGTTTTAGCATAAACATGCTCTAAAACTTGAGATAATTTTTCTTGCATGGCGCGCTTACTATTTAACTTCACAAGCCGTTTACTGTGATACCAACGACTTTCTGTGGGTGATTCAAGTAAATTTTTAAGTAATTTATCCTCTGCCTGTAGTGCTGCCATTAGGCGATCTTCAAATTCACGTTTTGCCACAGGATCTGTATGTAGTTCTTGCCGATTAATAGCAACACGTTTTAATGCAAGGGTTTCGGCAACTGCCTCTCTTAATTGGTTTCCATTTAGACTTAAGGCAACAATATCAAGGGTTGAAAAATAATCAATTACTGTTTCATTAAAAATTCGTTCATCTTCTTTATCTGCTGCTAAAAAGAAAATAATACGGGCATTAACGCTTTGTTTTTCTATATTTTTGTAGCTTTTAGCATCAATAAAAATAGGATTAAAATATCTTAGTGTGCCAATTTCTATGGTATATTTTCGAGCAACAATCGGAAGTATATTTTTTGAATGATTCAATTCTTCTGCTAATGAAAATTGTCCAATATTATTAAGTTCATCTTGTAAAGCATCTTCTAAATCAAAATCACTGCCTTGCCATACTCGATATTCATGATTAAAACGCTGATAAGTAACAATTGACTTCTCTTTTAATAATTTGATTGCCTTTTTTGCTTGTACTTTTGTGGGTAAACAGGTTTCTAATAACTCATTAGAAGCTTTAAATCCGCCTTTACTACCAATAATATTAAGTACTCCAATGGTTTTAAGCAGATTAATTTCATCTTCGGATGCATCGCCTAAACGCTCAATTGCGGTCACCACTTCAACCCAGCGTCGATGGGTTAAATAGTCACCTAAAACAGCGGGTTGATTTGTTATAAAATAATCATAAATATGGTTAGGGTAAATATAATCCCGAAAATCACTTAGTACCTCTAGCATTTGCTGTAAACCAAATTCTTCATGGCTGCCTAAATAACTAAATAATGTACGCTCATTTTGCGCTATTTTTTGGCAAAGCAAGGGTAAAACAAGAGCGCTAACAGGATGCAAGGGATAACAGCTTGCATATAATTTAACGGCTTCATTATATTTTAAAGTATGCGAAATCGCATTTTGCTGAGTTAAAACATCAATAATCTTTTTTGTTGATGTTTGTAATTGTGTTTGCTGTTTTTTATTAAAATCATGTTTAAATGCCGCGGATACAACCCGTAATGTTTGTTCGGCAGATTCCAAAAAAGGAACCTCTTCAAAACGTCCTTGAACTTTAGACCATTCATTTTTGAGATTTTCACCTAAGCCTTTTGCATATTGTTCAAAAGATTGGTGGAGCATGACAAATAAGTAAAGATTTATAGAGCTTCCTTTACAAGCGTGTTCTGCTAAGGATTGTAGTAAATAAATATCATTTGCCCCATAATGGCGAGCTTCATATTCTAAAAATTTACCTAATTCATCAATAACCAATAAAATACCTTTACAAGATGATTTTTCTAATTGTTCTTGTAGTAAGTTAAATAAAGAAAGTATTTCACTGATTGAGGTCTCTTTATGGGTGGCTTCTTTAATTTGTTTAATAATACTTGGCTTTCGACCTGTTTTATTTTGCCAATAGGTTTCGGCTGTTGCAGCTAAACTTTTAAGCAAACGTTTTGATAAAGATTCAGGGGCACCTGTTATTAAAATTTTAAAAAAACCGCCGTTATTTTTTGTTTCTTTTACAAATTTAGCCGTTAAATTTTGTTCTGTTTTTAATAAAACATTTTGAGCACTTTGGGTTCCTCTATCTAAAGGATTAGAAAGTAATTGTGCTAAAAAAACACAAAAAGAAGACTTTCCTGAACCATAAGGACCAATTAAAGACCAAGCTCGAGGTGCTTGTTTATTGTGAAAAGTATCCGCAATGCGAGAAAAAGTTCTTAATGCTCTTGAGGTTGGAATATAAGCATTAATCACCTTGATTGAATGTGCATCCCGTTCTAAATTGATAGATCGGGTGTAATGAGTATTAACTTTGATTAGATTATTTAAGCTCATGCGGCAATGCCTGTTTTAATATCAGCGTAATATTTTTGTAAATATAACATGGGGTTAATCTTATTTTCACTGTCAACTTTATAAAGTTGATGAATACCTGCAGACTCTCGAATATCAAATAAATTAGGGATATAGTCAATCATTAATTCTAGTTTAGTAATTAAATCTGATTCGGTGAGTTTAAAAACAGAACCCAAAGTAGCAAAATCACTTTTGCTATACATTAATTCCTCAATAGGAATGGTTATTAATTGACGAAGCTCGATATATTGGGCAACTGCAAAAGCAAAAATGCCAATCGGTAAGCTCGTTCTTGCTTCAGGTTTAAATTGAAAGATTTGACCGCTGTCAGATTGTGTGACTAAACCTAATAGTGAAAAAGGCGAATCTAAAGCTTCTTCTAAAGAGTTTCGTTTATTGGTTGTTGATTGAATATACATTCGAGTTAATAAAGCAATGTCTTTTTTAATACTACTTGCTGAGGGACGTTTTTTTTCAATAATATTTTCATTAATAAAATCTGTTAAAGCCGTTTGTAATTCTGCACTGGTAAATTCAGGTTTATGAAATTTATTAAAAAACCAAAACCAAGCCGTTGCGGTTGTGGAGTTTGTTGCTAATAACCAGTGCATCAACCAAATTGTGGCTTCATCTTCCAAATAAATATCTTTTCCTTTATTTTTATCAAAAATAAAATGACCTATGGGGGAAATATCATGGGGAATTTTAGGTGTAATTAATTGACAAGCAGTTAACCAATATCGAATAGATGACACCATATTTCGTCCAACACCAAAATGGATAACCGCATTGTCATCAGTAAAAACTGAATTATTTTTATCTTTACTCAATCCATGTAAACCCTTTGTTAACCAGCTATAGCGGAGGGCAAAAGTTTCATGGCGACCAAATGCCACTTTTTCGCTTGAGAATTTCATATTATTTTCCATGGTATTTTGTCAAAAGAAAAGAAAGACAAGTTTTTGATAATAAGGGTTGTAAGATGTTATTTAGATAATAAAACTGGTGGAGGCGGCGGGAATTGAACCCGCGTCCGCAAATCCTCTGCCTTTGGTACTACATGCTTAGTCAATTTATTAAGTTTAATGCTTAACTACCCAATCGACAGGGCCAGTTAATCACGAGTTCAGATTTAAATTTTAGTGAATCAGTCCTAAACAAACTTTTTCACGATCTTATGTAGGATGACCATTGAGATGTCCGAAGACGCTGGACGCATAAGCACGGCTCCAGTCAATGGCTAGCTAGCCTAAGCTGCTAGTGCGTAGTTGTCGTCGTTTGCAACTATCATTTTGCGGCTGGTTTTATGAGGTTTTCCGCGCCTCAGCATGCACCTTGGGTTTTGTAATCCACGTCGAAGCCAAGTCGCCCCCGTGTTCTAACTAGGATACTGTAACTTTTTTTTAGTAACAAAGCAATATAAAATTGCGCTTATATTGGCTTGTTCTATACTTAGCTTTTATTATTTTTTTTCAATATTTAATCCACGTTTATGAATATTAAAATTATTATTGCAGGTATTATTGGGCTTCCAATTATTTTATATGTGTTATCCAAAGGTACGATGGAGTACAAAGCAAAGTCTTTTATGGATAAAGAAATAGCCAGTAGCGCGCCTAATTTTATCCTTTCTTATAAAGATTTAGAAACGGATGTTCGAGGACAAACCAAATTTAATGAAATCTCAATGAAACCCAGTGATGTTGATTCAAGTATTACCATTGACCAAATTGTTGTCTCAGGACCTGGACCTATTGCATTTGTGACAGGCGGGAATATTTCTGGAACGGATATTCCAAAAGATTTGCATCTTTTTATTGATAATTTACATATTCCCTTAGATGAAGACTTAATGGCTAAATTTAAGTCTGCCAGTGGGGATTCTTCTAAGAAAAAAGCCGATGGTTGTTCCGCTTATGATTTTTTAACAAATTCTAAAATAGTTAAAGAGACGGGCATTAATGATTATGCAATTAATGCGGAATTTAAATATCGGTTCAATACTAATTCTGATACTTTATTTGCAGAATTAGATGTTGATATTGCAAAAATTGGACGTTTACAATTTTCTTTAGATTTAGAATCAGTAAAACCTGATGTATTAAGTAAATTATTGCAAGCAGGGGATTATGGTGCATTAATGAAAGTGCTGCCTGCGCTTGCTTCAACTGATTTAAGCTACAATATAAATAAATTATTTGCGACAAAATACAAAACAATTTGTGCTGAAAAACGTAAAATGACAGTTCCAGAATATGATCAATATTTACATTTAGATAATCAATTATTATTAGCTCAATTAGGAATTACATTGGGTTATGGATTAAAGAGAACCTTAAAAAAATATATTCAAAATTGGGGTGAAATTCGTCTTTCAATTCGTCCTGATACGGCTTATCCATTTGATAAATTAGTGGCTAAAATAATGGAAAAAAAGGTTAACTTAGCAAGTGAAATAAACTTAGATTTCAGCTTAAACAATGATATTTTAACGGATTTACATTATACCTATAAACAACCCACTAGAAAAGACATTAAAAAGCTTAAAGACGCCCAAGCAAATTTAACTGAAAAAGATAAAAAACCCGTTATTAGATATGAAAATAAGCTGGTTGAAATTCCTAAAAGTGAAATAACACAACATCGAAATGAATTTATGCATTTGACCGTACGACAAAGTAGAACGGGTAATCTAAAAACATTAAAAGGACATTACGTTGAAAAAATTGATCAATATATTCACCTTAAAGTTCGAGTTCGAGGCAGTGGTACAATCAAAATACCCACTAGATTAAGTCAAATTAAAAAAGTTGAAATTTATAAGAAAATGGTTATTAAAAATTAATTTTCTTGTAAATCAACGACTTTCCATTGTAAAGTGGTCTGATTAGGGACAAATTCTAAAAAAGCTCGATAATTTTTATCACCGATATTAATTGAAGGAATGCTAATATCGAAAGAAGCTTGCTCAACAACCGCACTAATAAAAATAGGATTAAGTGCCTTTGCTAAAGAATTATTGATCAATTCTAGTCGGGTTTCATTGGGAATATTTAATAAGCGTAATGCGGCTTGATAATTTGCCCCCGCAAATGTTGCATTAGGTAAAAGTACTTGAATATCATTATTTATAACCACTTTTGCCCGAGGATTTGTATTTTGTTGAACAATCACAGCCGCTAGTTTAGGCAATGAAATAAAACCACTATTATCATTTAATTCAGCAAAAGCCACGATCTGATATTGTCCATTTTGAATAAGTCCCGTCACAATACCATTGTATTGTTTTGTTTGATTATTATAAATCAGTGTAAATTCTTCTAATTCGCCAACTAGAGCCTCATTATTTTTAGGTAAGGTTGGAGAAACAACGCTTACCCAAACTCGTCCAATAAGTTCAGCGGGGAAATTAACCTTGGCAGAAATATTTATTTGACTTTGGTTATTAATTCTAACAGGGATATTTAATTCGGTAATAATGGGTAATGCAGCGGCTGTTATACCACTTTGTCCAATGGATAAGGTCGCAGCATAAGCCCCTTCTGTTTTACTGTCAAAGATGCCATCAGCATTATCATCCATTTGGGGTTTTTGGCTGTTTGAGGTGATACTACGCATTGCTTCAAGCGTATCTGTAAACGTTGTTTTAATATTTTGTCCTTTAAGTGTATTGGCCCAAAACATAAAGGAGAAAGAAGTTTGACCTGAAGCTCCAAAAAAAGCCAGCTTATCTTTTTCAGCACTGGTTATATTAATGCGTTTTTGATTTCCTGTTGCTTTTAATTGTTCTAAGAAGGTGGCAGAATAACAAGCATCATAAATAACAACGACAGGGTTCCCCGTTTTTGCTTGAAATTCATCTAGCCAATTATCTAATTCATTGGCTTTTAATAAACTAGATTCTGTGGTATTACTCAATCCATAAACAAAGGTATTTGCCAAGCCATGTCCCGCCATATAAAGAAAAAGTGGTTGATCTTTTCCCATACGTTCTGCCGCCCAACGAGTTATTGCTTCTTTTAAAACAATATTATTGGGTTCATTATAAACATCATTACCGCCTTGTTTATCTGGGTTTTGAGCTTTGTTGTAATTAAAATATAGAATACTTTCTTTAGGTAATCCTTTATGTCGTAAAGCCCGATAGGCAAAATTACTAACAACATTCACGCTTTTAGTTAAGGCAGGATTTGCTTCATCTTTACCCGCTAAAATAATGGCAACGGGTTTATTCTTATAAGGAAAAGAGGTAATTTGTCCTACATGGGTCGGTCCAATTTCTTCTTGAGTAATTAATGGTTTTAATTTTTCGGGGATGGTGCCTGATAATTTATTGCCATCGATCACTAATGTTTTAGGTGGTAAATTATATTGGATTAAATCAGCTTGCGCTTCTTTGTCAAAAGGTATAAATAAACCAGATATATTGGCTAAAGTTTCAGGGACGGCGCCTGTTAATTGATTGTTTGATAACCAAAGTGCTTCTAAATTATTTAAATTGCCCAAACTCGCTGGAATATTTCCTGAAAATTGATTATTTTGTAAACCAAGATAAACTAAATTTGTTAATTCACCCATTTCATCAGGAATAGGACCTGTTAAGAGGTTATTATTTAATAGAAGGATGGTAAGTATTGATAAATTGCCTTCAACATCTGAAATATTTCCTGTTAATTGATTATTATCTAAAGTTAATATAATTAAAGCGGGAGGATTTCCAATATTTATCGGGATATTTCCTGTTAATTGATTTGAACCTAATCCTAAAATTAACAAATTAGGAAGATTTCCAATGGTATTAGGAATTGTGCCTGACAATTTATTATTAATTAAAAACAATCCTTCTAACTTTGATAAATGACCAATAGATGAAGGGATTGTGCCTGATAATTGATTAAAAGCTAAATTTAATATGGTTAAAGCCACCAAATCGCCGAGGTTATCAGGAATTTTTCCTGATAATTGATTTTCATCAAGTATTAATTCTGAAAGCAATGTTAATTTATTAATATCATTAGAAAATTGACCCATTAATTTATTATTACTCAGAATGATTTTATCAACAACGCCATTTTCTAGACACTCAATTCCAAACCATTGATTAGCACAAGGATCGCCTTTCCCCCAATTTGTATTATTTTTCCAATGGATGCCATCGGTTGCATTATACAAATTCATTAAGGCATTACGTTCTATTTCAGTCGCCGCTTCAACCCCTGTGAAATTAACTAAAAATATCAACAAGAGGGTTAAATAATAAGGATTTGAAAGTTTTAAAATATTCATTTGATTTCACTTTAAAAAATAATTCCGAGTATCTAAAAAGAATATATAACATAGAATACGCAAATACAAACATTAGTTAATTAGACTTTTCTAATTAATCGGGAACTTTTCCCGTCTTTTTTCAGGAACTCACCCCCTCGTTTTTTATTTTTATCTGCTTATAATACTCACCATCGAAACAATAAAAAAACAAACTTTTAACTCTTTTAGGAAATAACCTCATGAAAAAACTTATTATCTCAACTTTAACTGCTTTAACTTTAACTGCTTCTGCTGTTTCTTTTGCTTCTGTTACTAATGAAGAAGCTTCTTACCTTTTCGGTACACAGTCTGCTGTTGAAATGCAAGTTATCTCTGATAGCGAAATGCAAACCACTGAAGGTCAATTATTTGGAATAACTTTTGAATTAATTGGTTCTTATGTTGATAAAGCAGTCTCCATTGTTACTCCAATTATTGCGCCTGCTAAAGCTCATCTTGGTGCCGCTTTTGTTGCAGTTAAAGATGCAGCGCTTAAAGCCATTGCTATTAAATTAGGTTCTGTTTTAGGTGGTTTCTAAGATTAAGTTTTAATTTAATTATTTAACTCAAAAAGGAGCCTTTGGCTCCTTTTTTGTTTTAAATACTGTAAACTTAGATAAAATTTTTTAAACACACTTAATAATAATGCAACAACTTGATTATTTTCAACAAACGATATCTGATTTATTAAAACAAGCAAAACAACAAGGAGCCACAGCAGCAGAAGCCGTTGTTAATGCCAGTCAAGGCTTATCTGTTGATGTCCGAATGAATTCCCTAGAAACCATTGAGCATACCACCGATCAAGGATTGAGTTTAACGGTTTATTTTGGACAAAAAAAAGGCAGTGCCAGTACCACCGATTTATCCCCAAAAGCCATTCAAGACAGTTTGCAAGCTGCTTGTCATATTGCCAAATATACCTCAGAAGATCAATATGCGGGATTGGCAGATAAGGAATTAATGGCACAAAATATTGCTGATTTAGATTTATATCATCCCTGGAAATTATCCGCCGATAAAGCGATTGAATTAGCTTTAGAATGTGAAAGTGCCGCCTTAAATGCAGATAAACGCATTGTTAATTCAGATGGTGCGCAAGTCAGTAATGGCGAAGGTTTATTTGTGTATGGTAATAGTCAAGATTTTATTGGCGGTTATCCCACGAGCCGTCAAAGTATTAGTTGTGCGGTCATTGCGGAACAAAATAATCAAATGCAACGAGATTATTGGTATTCATCAAGCCGCCATTTTGAAGATTTACTAAAACCCGCTGATATTGGTTTGCAAGCCGCTGAAAGAACGTTAGCCAGATTAGAGGGACAATCTTTAAGCACTCGGAATGCACCTGTTATTTTTCGTTGGGATATTGCCAGTAGTTTATTAAGAAGTTTAATTGGCGCAATTAGTGGCGGTAATATTTATCGGAAATCTTCTTTTTTATTAGACTGTGTTGGACAACCCATTTTTCCTGATTTTGTTCAAATAAAAGAAAATCCATTACTTAAAAAAGGATTATCTAGTGCACCTTTTGATAATGAAGGCGTTGCAACAAAGGCGGGGGATTTAGTCACCGATGGCATTTTACAACGTTATGTTTTAGGCAGTTATTCAGCGCGTAAATTAAACTTGCAAACGACGGCAAATGCGGGCGGAGTGCGTAATTTATCCATTGCACCCAGTCAACAAGGATTAACCCAACAAGCTTTAATGCAACAAATGGGTACAGGATTAATGGTAACTGAATTAATGGGACATGGTTTAAATATGGTTACGGGAGATTATTCCCGTGGTGCCTCAGGATTTTGGGTTGAAAATGGTGAAATCCAATATCCTGTTGAAGAAATTACCATTGCGGGTAATTTAAAAGATTTATTTGCTAATTTAGTTGCCGTTGCTGATGATTTTAATGGGCAAAGTAGTACTCGAACAGGATCTTGGTTATTTGAGAATATGGCCATTGCGGGGGAATGAACACTCCCTCCCATTGCATTATTAATTTAACTTTATTAGGAAAAAAACACACACTGGCAATTATTATGGGGGGATTTTTAGCTGATTTCCCCCTGTTTGTTTTTTATTTATTACAAAAATTTTATTTTAAAAGCAGTGAGCAATTAATTTGGAGCACTTTATATTATCAATCTTCTTGGCAATGTGTTTTTGATCTATTTCATTCCATTCCGCTGGCATTAGCGGGCTTATTGATTTCTTTTTATTATCGTTTATCCGTCCTTATTGCCTTTTTTGCCAGCTTAATATTACATAGCTTTGCCGATTTTCCTTTGCATCACAATGATGCCCATCGTCATTTTTTACCAATAAGTCAATGGCGTTTTGAAAGTCCAATTTCTTATTGGGATCCACTGCATTATGGACAAATCTTTGGCAGTTTAGAAATTTTGGCGGTTATTATCAGTTGTTTTTTATTATTTTCACGTTATCCAAGTAAAATATCCCGTTTTTTTATTATTGGGATTGCATTGTTATATATCGGATTTTTATTATTGATGGTTACTTATTGGTTTAAATAACATTAGAACAAATTTAAATATATTCCTCATAACTCCCCTGAAAATCAATAATTTCCGTCGCGGTAATTTCAATAATACGAGTTGCTAAAGAAGAAACAAATTCTCGATCATGACTAACAAAAATCAAAGTCCCTAAATAATTATCCAATGCCATATTTAAGGATTCAATAGATTCCATATCTAAATGATTGGTTGGTTCATCCATTAATAAAATATTAGACCGTTGTAACATCAATTGTCCAAAAATCATCCGCCCTTGCTCGCCTCCTGAAATTACATCGGTGGTTTTATTAATTTCATCTTTAGAAAATAATAAACGTCCTAAAATTCCTCGAATAACTTGATCATCATCGCCCGCCTTTGCCCATTGTTTCATCCAATTAAATAATACTTGAGGCGGGTTAAAATCATCACTGTGATCTTGTGCATAATAACCAATATCACTATTTTCAGACCATTTAATAATGCCCGCTGTCGGGGTTATTTTACCTGCTAAACATTTTAATAAGGTGGTTTTTCCAACGCCATTTTGTCCAATAATGGCAATGCGTTCTCCTGCCTTGACCATTAAATTAAAATCGTTAAATAAAGTCGCTTCATCATTATATTGATGGCTTAAATTAGAGACTTCCAATGCTAAACGATGTAATTTTTTATTTTGGTCAAATCGAATATAGGGATTTTTTCGGCTCGAAGGTTTAATTTCTTCAAGTTGGATTTTTTCTAATTGTTTACTGCGAGAAGTTGCTTGTTTTGATTTTGATGCATTGGCGGAAAAACGACTGATAAAGCTTTTTAATTCTGAAATTTGGGCGCTTTTTTTAGCATTTTCAGATAAAGAACGTTCTAATACTTCGGTGGATGCCAACATATATTGATCATAATTTCCAGGATAAACGCGAATTTCAGCAAAATCGAGATCCGCCATATGAGTACAAACACTATTAAGAAAATGTCGATCATGCGAAATAATGACCATTGTGCAATTGCGCTCATTTAAAATATCTTCTAGCCAATGAATGGCATTAATATCTAAGTTATTGGTCGGCTCATCTAATAACATAATATCAGGTTCAGCAAATAAAACTTGGGCTAATAAAACGCGCAATTTCCAACCAGGGGCAACTTCGCTCATTAAACCATAATGCTGTTCAATCGGAATATCCAAACCTAATAATAATTCTCCCGCCCGTGCTTCGGCGGTATAGCCATCCATTTCTGCAAACTCGCCTTCTAATTCAGCGACTTTTAAACCTTCTTCTTCGCTCATTTCGGTTTTAGCATAAATGGCATCACGGGCGGATTTAATTGCCCAAAGGGCGCTATGTCCCATAATAACGGTATCAATGACTTTTTCATTTTCATAAGCAAATTGATCTTGTTTTAATTTACCAATCCGTTCATCGGGTGATTTAGAGATATTGCCTGAAGTGGGTTCTAAATCGCCGCCTAATATTTTCATAAAGGTTGATTTACCACAGCCATTTGCGCCAATTAATCCATAACGGTTGGCGTTACCAAATTTAACAGAAACATCTTCAAAAAGCGGTTTCTCTCCAAATTGCATTGTGATATTAGCGGTATTTAACATTGTTTTTCCAAGTATTTAAAATATAAAGCGAGACATCAGGGAGGCGCATTTTACAAGAAAAAATAATCCTTAGTACAATATTATTTACTTTTATTCTTTATAGTAATGGTGTAAAAATAGCTTTTTTATTTATCGCAGTACCAAAATATGGCGCAATATATTTATACTATGAATCGGGTAGGCAAGATCGTACCGCCTAAAAAATTAATTTTAAAAGATATTTCATTGTCTTTTTTCCCCGGAGCAAAAATTGGGGTTTTAGGTTTAAATGGTTCAGGTAAATCAACCTTACTTAAGATTATGGCGGGGTTAGATACTGAAATTGAAGGCGAAGCTCGCCCCCAAAAAGGCATTAAAATTGGTTATTTAGCGCAAGAACCCAAATTAAATGAAGAAAAAGATGTACGCGGTAATATTGAAGAATCTTTAACGGATTTAAGCTCTGTACAAGAAGAACTTGATGCGGTTTATGCCGCCTATGCGGAACCTGATGCAGATTTTGATGCTTTAGCAACCCGCCAAGCTCAATTAGAAAATATTTTACAAGCCAGTGATGGACATAATTTACAAAGAACGATGGATGTCGCCGCCGAAGCATTACGACTGCCGCCTTGGGATGCCGATGTTAAAGTTTTATCAGGCGGGGAACGGCGGCGGGTTGCCTTGTGTAAATTATTATTATCTAAACCCGATATGTTATTACTGGATGAACCCACCAACCATTTAGATGCGGAGTCGGTTGCTTGGTTAGAACGCTTTTTACATGATTATAGTGGTACGGTGGTTGCTGTAACACATGATCGATATTTCTTAGATAATGTGGCGGGGTGGATTTTAGAATTAGATAGGGGGGCGGGAATCCCTTATGAAGGTAATTATTCAGATTGGCTAGAACAAAAAGACACCCGCCTTGCCATGGAAGAAAAAACCCAAAGTAACCATGCAAAAATTATTAAACAAGAATTAGAATGGGTACGCAGTAATGCTAAAGGTCGTCATGCCAAAGCCAAAGCTCGTTTAAATCGTTTTAATGAATTACAAAGTCAAGAATTTCAAAAACGCAGTGAAACCAATGAACTTTATATTCCACCAGGTGAGCGTTTAGGCGAATTAGTGATTGAAGCTAATGGTTTAAAAAAAGCCTATGGTGGACAAGTTTTATATGAAAATTTGTCCTTTAATTTACCACAAGGCGGGATTGTTGGCATTATTGGTGCCAATGGGGCGGGTAAAACCACCTTATTTAGAATTATGATGGGGCAAGAGCAACCTGATGAAGGTGAAATGCGCATTGGTGACACGGTACAAATTGCTTGTGTTGATCAATCAAGAGATGCTTTAGATAGTAATAAAACCATTTGGGAAGAAATTTCTGAGGGTTTAGATCAATTAAAAATTGGCAGTTATGAAATTGCGTCTCGGGCTTATGTTAGTCGTTTTAATTTTAAAGGCACCGATCATCAAAAATTGATTGGTGATTTATCAGGCGGGGAACGCAATCGAGTTCATTTAGCTAAATTACTCAAAGAAGGCGGCAATTTATTATTACTGGATGAACCGACCAATGATTTAGATGTTGAAACTTTACGGGCATTAGAAGAAGCGTTATTAAATTATCCTGGTTGTGCCGTGATTATTTCGCATGATCGGTGGTTTTTAGATCGGATTGCCACTCATATATTGGCTTTTGAAGGCGATTCAAAAACCGTTTGGTTTGAAGGCAACTATAGTGATTATGAAAAAGATCGAAAACGACGTTTAGGTGCGGATGCGGATCAACCCCACCGTATTAAATACAAACGCATAGATGCATAGATATTTTATTTTAAACTGCTAAAATAACACCATTAAATTAACTTAGAAAAGGTCAAAAAGATGAAAAAAATAATCACTTTAGTTACTATGATTGCTTTAACAATTACTGCCCAAAGTGCTTTGGCACGTAATGATATTGGGGAATATAATATTCAAAATGCCTTAAATGAAGGAAAAGAAAAAGGGGTTTTACAAGATGATATTAAACTTTATTTTGGTTCTCAATATGTCAGTGTCTCTAAAAAAATGGGCGAATATAAAACAAATAAAAAAACCAATGGCTTTAATAAATCGGATGAAGCCGCGTGTAATTGGGCATTTTTAAGCGCGGTTAAATCATTGCAAGACCGAGCTAGAAGAGAAGGCGGAACCAAGGTTATTAATATAAAATCAAATTATCAAAATAAAGAATTTGCAAGCACTTCTAAATTCCAATGTGGGGCAGGGGCTTTTTTAGTCGGTGTTGCATTAAAAGGCACGGTTGCGAAATAATTATTTTATGAAACGGTGTATTTTAATTACAGGATCAAGTCGCGGGATTGGTAAAGCCATTGCGCTAAAACTAAGCCGCCTTGGTTATTCGATTGTTTTACATTATCATCATAATTTAGAAGCCGCTCAACAGGTTCAACAACAGATTGAAGCAAACCAAGGAACTGCGCGGATTTTACAATTTGATATTGCGAATCGCCAACAAACCCAACAAGTTCTTATTGATGATATTGCCGAAAATAATATTTATTATGGGGTGATTTGTAATGCGGGAATTGCTAAAGACAGTGCTTTTCCCGCCTTAACAGAGGAGGATTGGGATCAAGTGATTCATACCAATTTAGATGGTTTTTATAATGTCTTAAAACCGTTGGTTATGCCAATGATTCGAGCTAAAAAAGGCGGGCGGATTATTACCTTAGCTTCTATTTCTGGATTAATTGGAAATCGTGGGCAAGTTAATTACAGTGCGGCAAAGGCGGGGATTATTGGCGCCACAAAATCCCTTGCTTTAGAATTAGCCAAACGTAAAATTACCGTTAATTGTATTGCACCCGGTGTGATTGAAACTGAAATGACCGCTGGTTTGCCTCTTGAAGAAGTCATTAAAGCCATTCCTGCTAGGCGAATAGGACAGGCGGAAGAAGTTGCAGGGCTTGCGGCTTATTTAATGTCGGATGAAGCGGCTTATATTACTCGCCAAGTTATTTCTATTAATGGCGGATTGTGTTAATGAAACGAGTGGTTGTTACGGGGATGGCAGGCATTACCGCCTTAGGTGATAATGCCATTGATATTTTAGAAAATTTAAAAAAATATCAAAATGCCATTGTTAAAATGACTGAATGGGGAAAATATCAAGGACTATTAACTCAAGTTGCTGCTCCCATTCCCGCTTTTAAAGAAAAAGAAATTTATCATCGGCGGCAATTAAGAAGCATGGGACGAGTTGCCGCTCTTGCCACCAAAAGTGCTGAAATGGCGCTTGAAAATGCAGGATTAAGAACCGATCAAAAAATTCAAGATGGACGAATGGGCATTGCTTATGGTTCTTCTTCGGGATCACCCGAGGCGCTTAGTCATTTAATGAATACTCGTTTTAATCACAATATCCAAGGTATTAATGCCAATACCTATTTACGTATGATGCCACAAACAACGCCCGTTAATATGGGCGTTTTTTTGGGTTTAAAAGGACGGATTATTACTACCAATAGTGCTTGTACCTCAGGAAGTCAGGGCATTGGTTATGCTTATGAAGCGGTTAAGTATGGCTTACAACCAATGATGTTAGGTGGCGGAGCAGAAGAATTAGATATTACTCAAGCGGCGGTTTTTGATACCCTTTTTGCCACCAGTTGTGAAAATAATAATAAACCACAATTAACGCCTCGTCCTTTTGATAAAGATCGAGATGGTCTAGTGATTGGAGAAGGGGCAGCAACTTTTGTTTTAGAAGAATTAGAACACGCCAAAGCCCGAGGAGCGCCTATTTTAGCGGAAATTGTCGGTTTTTATACTAACTCTGATGGCTTACATGTAACCCAACCCAATGCTGAAACAATGGCAATTGCGATTCAAGGCGCTTTAGATAATGCTCATTTACCCGCTTCTGAAATTGGTTATATTAATGCACATGGTACCGCAACTGAACGGGGCGATATTGCAGAATCAAAGGCGACTTATGCTGTTTTTAAAGATAACACGCCGATCAGTTCATTAAAGTCATATATTGGTCATACCTTAGGGGCTTGTGGTGCGATTGAATCTTATATTAGTATTGAAATGATGCGTCATCAATGGTTTTGCCCCACCATTAATTTAGATCAAGTCGCTGATGAATGTGCACCTTTAGATTATATTCAAAAACAAGGACGGGAGATTACAACAGACTATATTATGAGTAATAATTTTGCTTTTGGGGGAATTAATACTTCTTTAATTTTTAAAAATTGGCATTAATAAGATATACTGATGATAGAAAGTAGAAGAGAGAAACTTGAATGTTATTTGAATTAGCAAATATGCTATGGCAATGCTTATTGGTCTTTATTTTTTCCGCCGTTTTAACGGGGGTTTACCGCCATTTTGCCAAAAAAAAATCATTAGTTGATATTCCCGAAGCCCGTAGTTCACATTTCCGCCTTATTACCCGAGGCGGAGGATTGGCAGTGGTGGTGGCTTTTATTGGAGTGTTACTTTTAAACCCTCCTTCTACAACTTTATATTGGTCTCTAATCATTGGAGGCAGTTTAATTGCATTCATTGGTTTTATTGATGATTTAAGCCATATTCCACCGCAATGGCGGCTTTTATATCAATCTATTGCCGTTTTATTTCCCCTTTTTTTAATTCAAGGCGGGGCAATGCCTTTTCCGCCTTGGTTGGCTTTTCCATTGACTTTTTTAGGTCTGCTTTGGCTGCTTAATTTATTTAATTTTATGGATGGCATTGATGCCATTGCAGGAACTGAATTGGTGGTGGTGGCTTTTGCCATTGCCTTATTATTAATCAGTCAGGAGCAAGTTGCAATGGCGGGTTATTTATTATTACTTGCTTTTGCTGTATTAGGTTTTTTAGCTTGGAATATGCCACCCGCCCGTATTTTTATGGGCGATGTGGGGAGTAGTTTTTTAGGATTTGTCATTGGCGTTTTTGCACTTTATAGTGTGGTGGAAGGGATGTTAAATATTTTTACTTGGTTGATTATTTTAGCTTGTTTTGTGGGGGATACAACCTTTACCTTATTACGACGTATGGCGCGCGGAGATACTTGGTATGAAGGGCATTGTACTCATACTTATCAAAAAGCGGCTTTATTATTAGCACAACGGAGCACTTCCCCCCGTAAAAGCCGCCAAAGAGCTTATGCTCATCGCGTGGTGATTGGAATTATGGCTTTAATTAATTTAATTTGGTTATTACCACTGGCATGGTTAGCCCAAGCTTATCCCTTTTGGGGATTATTTTTTGTCTTTTTAGGTTATGCTCCCATTATTGTTATTGCCATTATTTTAGAAGCAGGCACGCCGCTAAATATGACTAAAAAGGTCACTCATGCAAGAGAAGCCTAAATTTCAATGGGATTATTTATCTCCGATTTATTGGCCGACTTGGCTGGTAATGGGATTATTATATTTAACGATTTTTTTGCCTTCCTCATTAAGAATTTTATTTTCCAAAGGTATTGGGGTTTTTCTTTATTTAGTGTGGCGGAAACGGCGGCATATTGCCAAAATTAATATTCAAACTTGTTTTCCTAATAAAACACAACAACAGCAAACTGAATTATTAAAAGCGCATTTTTTCTCAGTGGCATTGGGCATTTTTGAAATTGCATTGGCTTGGTGGGCAAGCCCTAAAAAATTAGCCAGCATTGTGACCATTCATGGTTTAGAAAATATCAATAAAGGATTACATCAAGGAAAAGGTATTTTATTGGTTTCAGCGCATTTTACCAGTTTAGATATTTTTGGTGCCTTTGCCAGCACCGCAATAGAAATTAGCGCGATGTATCGTAAAGCCAAAAATCCTGTGGCAAATTATATTATGTTAAAGGGGCGTTTTAATCGTTGCCCTGCTTTATTTTCAAGTAAAGAAGTCAAAAATTTAATTCGTTTTTTAAGACAAAATAATATTGTTTGGTATGCCGCTGATCAAAATACCGCCCGTAAAGAATCTGTTTTTGTGACTTTTTTTGGTGAAACCGCTTCAACTAATATGGCCACTGCCCGCCTTTCTAAAATTACTAAAGCGGCGGTGATTCCTTTTTATGGCAAACGCAGTGCGGATGCCAAGCATTATGATATTTATTTTGAACCCTTATTAGATCATTATCCACAAGGAGACTTACACCAAGACACCCAACGAATTAATCATATTATTGAGCATTGGGTGTGCCAAATTCCTGAACAATATTTATGGGTTCATCAACGTTTCCGTACTCGTCCTAATCGCACCGATCCAAAGTTTTATGAATAGCAAAGACCTTTATTTCCGCCTCCTCAGTTATGTCCGCCCTTATTGGAAAACCTTTATGATTGCTTTAGGTTTTATGGTGGTGTTGGCCATTACTGAACCCGCCATTCCCGCCTTGTTAAAACCGTTATTAGATGAATCTTTTGTTGCTAAAGATCCTGATTATATGTTTTGGACTCCGATTGCTTTAATGATGTTATTTTTTATTCGAGGCTTGACTAATTTTGGCAGTCGAGTGGCTTTTAGTTGGGTTTCAGGAAAGCTTGTTCTTGATTTACGCAAAGCATTATTTGAACGTTTTTTAACCTTGCCCACTCGCTATTATGATCAACATCCAACGGGAAATTTAATTGCCATTGCCACTCATAATGTGACCCTTGTAACCAGTGCTTCAACCCGTGTTTTAACCATTCTAGTTAAAGATACTTTAATTATTATTGGATTATTGGGTTATATGGTTTATTTAAATTGGCAATTAAGTTTAATTGTTTTTGCCAGTATGCCTATTTTAATGATAATGGTTAAAATATTAGCAAAACGCCTACGCAAATTAAGCCGTGTTTTACAATTTAATATTGGTGAAATGACCCATGCATTAGAGGAATCAGTCCGCGGGCATAAAGTTGTGAAAGTTTATAATGCCAAAGAATTTGAACAAAAACGGTTAGATAAAATTGCCACTCGGGTACGTCAATATAATTTAAAATCAACGGTGGCAGATGCTATTAATGTGCCTGTTGTTGAAGGCATTGCCGCCATTTTATTGGCTTCTTTAATTGTGGTTGGAACGGATAATAATTTAACCGTAGGCGGATTTGTCGCATTTTTAACCGCCATTGGTTTACTTTTCCCGCCTATTAAGCGTTTAACAGGCATTAATCATCCATTACAAAAAGGTTTAGCCGCCGCAGAAAGTGTCTTTGAAATTATTGATGAAGCGCCTGAAAAAGATCAAGGAACAAAAACCTTTGAAACAGGAAAAGCCCAAGGAGAATTAATTTTTAAAAAAGTCTCCTTTTGTTATCCAGAAACAGAATTAGCTGTTTTAAAAAATCTTTCTTTTAAATTAAGGGCGGGGCAAACTTTGGCATTAGTGGGTGCTTCGGGTAGTGGTAAAACGACCATAGGTGCTTTAATTCCAAGGTTTTATGATTTATCTCAAGGGCAAATTTGTATTGATGGGATTAATATTCAAGATTTATCTTTAGTTCATTTACGTCAACAACTCGCCTACGTTGGACAAGAAGCCGTTTTATTTAATGATTCTATTCGCGCCAATATTGCTTATGGTATTAGCCCCGCGCCTTCTGATAAAACTTTATGCGAAGTGGCAAAATCAGCCCATGCTCTTGAGTTTATAGAAAAATTACCGCAAGGTTTTGATACCGTGATTGGTGAAGATGGCGTTTTATTATCAGGCGGACAACGACAACGCCTTGCCATTGCTCGGGCTTTATTAAGAGATACCCCTATTTTAATTTTAGATGAAGCCACTTCCGCCTTAGATAATGAATCTGAACGCCATGTTCAAGCGGCATTAGAAACGCTCACTAAAAATAGAACCACGTTAATTATTGCCCATCGATTATCCACGATTGAACATGCGGATATTATTTTTGTTATTGATCAAGGAGAAATTATTGAACAAGGGAATCATCAAACTTTATTAGAACAACAAGGACAATATGCCAGCCTTTACCAAAATCAGTTTAATAAGAAATAATGAAAACACAGTTTAAAAGACGGGTATGGACTCTTTTTGGGCAAAAATTTATGGTTGATAATGCTTGGCAAGCGGATCTTGCCCTGCTTGATATTGGTCCAGATAAAAAATGGTGGGAGGCGGAACCGGGTTTATTAATTTCTGAATCTAAAACCGTGACTCGTTGTTATTCCATTGATAATCCGCAAGCTTTTTATTTTAAACGTTATATTTATCCTTTTAAACGGACTTTTGGTTATTGGTGTCGTACCAGTAAAGCCGCCGTTGAGTTATTTGCCTATAGTGAAATGAATAAACTCAATATTGCATGTCCTCAAGTCGTTGCTTTTGGAGAAAGGCGTTATTTTGGCTTATTATTTGGCTGTTTTATTGCCACCAAAACCATTCCCAATACTCAAACATTATCTGAATTTGCTTTAGAAAAATGGTATTTAATGGCAGCATCAGAAAAAGCTTATTTTTATCAACAAATTTCAGAGCAGGTCATTGATTATTTAATAAAAGCTCATCAAGGCGGATTTTTTCATTATGATTTAAAATGGCGCAATATTTTATTACAAGAAATTGATAAAAAAACATTAAAAGTAATTATTATTGATCCGCCTCGCGCTCGAACCAGTCAATTATTAAAAAAATGGCATCGAGTCCGTGATTTATCCGCCTTGGCTCGTCTTTCCGTTGAATTATTAACTCCTTATCAAAAAATGCGTTTTTTAATTCAATATTTAGGAAAAAATCAACAAAAAGGCGAAGCAAAAGCCCTTTATCGCGCCATAGAAAAACATCTTTCTCGGCGTTTTCCCGCCCCGCTTAATATCACCCTAAAAAAATGAGTTTTTTTATGGCAAAAGCCGAATATCTCGCTTTACATCAAGATGCTAAGATTCTTGAAGCGGATAGTTATGGCGAAAAAGTATTACTTAAAGATCAAAAAATTATTAAATTATTTAGAACCAAGCGATTATTAACCAGCAGTCTTATTTATCCTTATTCATGGCGTTTTGCCCGCAATGCGCAAAAATTACACCAACTCGGCATTCCCACCATTCAAGTTGAACGGCAATTTTATTGTGCAGCAATTCGGCGTTATGGCGTGATTTATCCTTTATTATCAGGAACCTCTTTAGCCGAACTTTTTAAACAACCCATTAATAACCATCTTTTTATACAACTAGCCCATTTTATTGCTCATTTACATGATTTAGGGATTTATTTTCGCTCATTACATGCGGGAAATATTTTATTATTGGACAATGGAAGCATGGGATTAATTGATATTGCAGATATGCGTTTTAAAAAAAATTTATCGGTTTCAGAATGCCAACGCAATTTTATTCATTTTTTCCGTTATTCTGAATATCATCCTTATTTTAATGAATTTGGTTGGCAGACTTTTTTTAATGAATATAATCAACAACGGGAAAAAACAAGGGATATTTATTGTTTTTTGGTGAAGAAGAAAATAATTAAGGTTTAATACTAATGTCAAAAATATTACTGGATTTAAATAAATTACATGATTCACTTGAAGAACAAGGGATTAAAGAACTAACCAGTACTTTTCAAGGAGAAGCCTACCAACGATTTGATCGAATTATTGAGCAAATAAATAAGCGAGAGCAAGATCATTATTTCTTAAATAATATTTTTATTTCAGGTAATAGAGGCAGTGGTAAAACTTATTTTCTTGAAACCATTCCTAAATATTTAGCAAAAAACAATAACTATTTATTTTTTAAAACAATTGATCCAACTTTATTGCATGATAATGAAAGTTTTTTAACTATTATTATTGCCCAAATTTTAAATCATATTAAAACTGAAGCTCCTAATAAATTCCAAGATGATAAGAATTTATTTGATTTAATTACTAAACTAAGTCAATCTATTGAAGCAACCTTACCTGATAAAATGGAAAAAATAAGTGTATTGCAAATGATAGGAAATGATCAACAGGGATTAGATATACCAAAAAAATTAAATGAATTTTTACAATATATCGCTAAAGAATTTAAGGTTGATAAATTAGTTTTTTTAATTGATGACGTTGATATGGCGTTTGAAAAAGGTTATGAAGTACTTGAAGTCATTCGGCGATATTTAGCTTCAAAATATCTTATTATTATTATTACAGGTGATATTGATCTATATGAAAAAGTTTTAATTAAAATGTTTACTGATAAATTTTCAGTAGCAACCGAAGTAATCGATTGTGCTCCTATCAACATCAAGGTAACAGATAACAATGCACCTGTAAATATTGATGTACAAAAATCTGAAAATATAAATTTTGATTTTCAAAGAAAATTAGCTAATGATTATTTAACAAAATTATTACCTTGTAATAACCGTATTAAAATTAAAAATATTGATGATTATTCAGATGATTTAGAAGGCGAGGATTCTTTAAGGGGATTAGATAAAATTATTATAAAAAAAAAGCAGAAAGAGATTTCTCTTGAAAAATGCTTTAGTAATTTTGTAAAAAACTTTCACCTTGAACATTCCACTTTAGTGACTTTAAAACAATTATCTTTAAGAAAGTTATTACAAGTACTAGAGGGTGAATTTGAATGGTTTTTTGAAGTTAAAAAACAGAATGAAGATGAAGATCTAAATTTAACCTATGAAGCTCTAAAAAATATTGATTTTCAATATTATTTATCACTTTCAAAGAAAAGAAGTCATTATATTTATTTTAGTTATTTTAATCGGGGTAAAATGTATAGTAAAGAGCAAGAATTTAAACAAGCCCTTGAAGAATTTAAAAAAGCCTATGGACAAGCTAAAAGAATAAATCTATCTGATAATGCTATATTAAAAACGATTGAAAATCTAGGAGAGGCATATTTACAAGATTGTAATTTTTATGAAGCGATTCAAATTAGTAAAGAAGCTTTAAAAATTGATTCTGATAATTTTCAAAACCAATTAAATTTAGCTCGTGCCTATGAAGAATTAAATCCTGAACTTGCGATTGATACTTATCGAAGTATTCTTGAAAAACATCATACAAGATATGATATTTACTTAAAGTTGGGACACTTATTATCATCAACATTCAATTTATATAGTGAAGCTATTCCAAATTTTAAACGAGCAATTCAACTTCGACCAGAACATGCATTATCTTATTATGGTTTAGGTTATGCCCAAGCCAAACTTAATCAATTTGAAAATGCTAAACAAAATTTTATAAAAGTTATTAAATTAAATCCAGAGTATCAAGAAGCTTATCGTGAAATAGCAATATTACTACTATCTGAGAAAAACTATTCTAAAGCGGCAGAAAACTTATTAATAGCATTAAAGTTAAATTCAAAAGATTCTCAATCTCTTTTTCACCTTGGTTTCTTATTTTATAAACAAGAAAAATATAAAAAAGCCATTGAGCAATTTGAAAAAATAGACGATGATTCCATTGACTATATTCAATCTTTGTTTTATAGGGGTGTTTGTTATTTCGAGTTAAAACAATATAAAAATTGTAGCTATTGGATGAAGAAATGTTTAAAGAAGAAATCTGATTATTATAATGCTTATTTATATTTAGCCAAAGTGGCAATAAATGAAAAGAACTTAGAAATTGCAATAGAATGCAGTAAAGTAAGTTTAGTTTTATTTACAGAACAAACAAATGCACAAACAGAATTAAATGAATATATTATTTATATGGAAATTTCATTTTTATTAAAGCAACCAATAAAAAAGTTTATTTCTTTAACAAATATGAAGCATTTTAAAGAAAATAATCCAACTCTTGAAATAATGGAAAAAGCTTTTGAAATATTAGAAGGAAAGAAAAATTTAGAGAAACAACTTCGTCAATGGGAAGAAGAATATGTTCAATTAACAATGAAGTTAGACTTTAATTTTGAATTCAGTTTGGAATGGTTAACTTTAGAATATAAAAAACTTAAAGAGACTAAGACAGAAAATGAAAGAAAAAAAGAAGCTGATAAATTATTAAATTTATTAGAAAAGTTTAATAAAATTATTTTGTCGTTAACCTTGATTTCTTATGCTCAAAAATAGCTTACCCACATTACCATTAATTAGTTTATTATCAAGTGATTATCTTTTTTTCAATACGGCAAATACACTATTAAATTCAGATTTATTACAAAATAATAACTTTGATATACTATTACAAGCTGTTCGACATTATTATCCCAATCATTATCGATTAGATGAAATTGAATTATCACTCCAAGATCCAATTTTGCAGGAAAGCGGAATAAGATATAATGAATTTACCCAAAGTTGCACTGGTTCAGATTATCAATTTAATTTTTTAAATTATTTATTTGATCACTTTTTAACCATTAAAGGATCTAATATTTATGCAAAAAATGAATATTTAGATGAATATATTACTTTAATCAGTAAAATCACACCTTATCAAATTATTGCTTTTAAACTAGCTTCTTTAGTTGTAAATGACGGTTTTTCTTTAGTTGATATTCAACGCTTTATTCACCAAATGAAACCATTGGGATATAAAGTTAAAAAAAGTTTTCATGGCGGTTATGCCGAAAATCATTTTCATTTAAAAGGGGCAAGTTATGCTGCTTTCCATTTAACTGAATTATTTTTAGCTGAAACACCTATTCAATTATATGCTCCTGATAGTCTAAAAAAATTACCTCAACTACACTGCTATCCCTATATTAATAATAAAACCTATAATTTAGGGCAAGTGATTGATATTACTAAACTTGCATTGACCTTTGTTATTGATTACGTTATAAATACTCAAAAAAATGTTGATTATTTTATTGATTATCAGCAAAATTTAGCAATGATATTAAACCATCAAAGCGCTTTATTAACCAAGCAGACCACCGACTTAAGATCTATTTTTAGCTATTTCCAAAAGATTAAACAACCCATAACAAAGCGGGTTAATATTGAAAATCAATTGCTTAATTTTGCTTTAGTAGAATTAAATAATCATCGATATATTGCATTCCAACTTAGTATTTATAGCTTATTATTTTATTTAGAACAAAAAACTCAAAATATTTTTCTTAGAAAAATGATTAAACTTTATATTCATGGTTGTAATATTTTACGTGGTTATTTATTGATGTCTCAAAATATGGGTTTAGCCCATTTTAGTGAATATTCAAGGGGGTTATTACGAAAAAGCGATCATAATTTGCAACATATTTTAGATACTCAAAAAAAAGTGGGGACAACTTGGTTAAATGCAAAATTCTCATATCCTAAAAAGGAACAGCAAATTTTTGAACATTTACAAACTATGCGTGATATTTTTAGAGAACATGATATTGCCTATACTTTTTGTTTATGTGTTAGTAAAAAACGAGAAAAACGAATTAAACTGCCTTATTTTTCAAATGCCAAGCCTCGTCATTATAAATGTCGTAAAGATTTAGAAAAAAAAGCCAAAGCATTGGATAATATTTTATCTCATATGCAATATAAAAATCTCTTTCCAAAAATCAAAGAAGCAAAAGATTTATTACAAACTGATCCCAATCTTTATGATTTAAGCCAAGATATTATTAATATTGATGCGGTTGGTAAAGAAACACATACTCCAGTCGGGGTTTATGCGCCTTATTTTAGATTTTTACGACGGAGTCCTAAAAAAAACGGTCATCATCTATTACCAATGGATTGTCATCCTAATCAGCATTCAGGGTTACTTATTTGTGTTCATGCAGGAGAAGATTTTAATCATTTATTGACGGGATTGCGTGCTATTGATGAAGCTGTTTTATTTTATGATATGAAAAGGAAAGATCGCCTTGGACATGCGCTTGCATTAGGAATTAATCCAAAGCAATGGCTCAAACAAACACAAGCAATTATGGTAACCCATGAGGAATGGATGGATAATTTAGTTTGGTTATTTAAAACCTTAATGGAAATGTCTGCTGTACAATTGGTTTTAGGTTGGTTTCTGGAACAGCTTAAATGTGAAATTAGGTCTTTATTTACAGAACTTTACCCGAGTCATTTGCATGGTGCGCATTTAACGGATTTTATTGAAGCATGGAAAATGCGCCAAATATGTCCTTTTCGTTATTTAGATGATAAAAATGGAGGTCATACTTTTGGCGAATATGGTAAAGCAACCTTTAGCTTTTTTAAATTAAATAAAGAAGCGATGGCCGAACAAATTTATTATGCTTATATGTTTGATGCAAGCGTTGAAGAAAAAGGAAAAAAAGTTAAAGTCATTGATTCTTATGCAATAACCCCTGAGTTATTAAATCTATATGAAATGGTTCAAGATCATTTAATAAGTCGTTATGCAAAATTGGGATTAATTATTGAAGCTAATCCCAGTTCAAACTTGTTTATTTCCAATTTAAATAAATATCAATACCATCCTATTTTTCGATTTTATCCTCCTAAGACTCAATTTTTAGTAGCAGGACAGCGTTTTAATCAATATAAATTACGTCAAGGATGTATTGAAGTTTGTGTTAACAGTGATGATCCTGCTATTTTTAGTACCACTTTACAAAATGAATTTCGATTATTAAAACAATGTGCCATTGAATATTATGATTGTGGTGAAAAAGAAGCCCAACAATGGATTGATGAACTACAATTAAATGGGATTCGTATTTTTCAGGAAAATTATGCCAATACTAAATAAATTATTTACCCTTTTTGAACGTTTTATCAAACGAAGCCTTGTTCCTACGAGTGCTTTTTTTGCTTTTTTTTTATTATTTGATTTAATTGCAGGAATATTGTTAGAAAAGCCCCTTTTAAGCGCAACAACGGAGCTTATAATAAGATTAACGACTTTAAGTGGAAGTTCCCAATTTAGCTATTTAATACCCGTTGTTTTATTAATGCTATTAGTGGGATTAGGTTTTCTTTTTCAAGTAATGACCCAATTATTTTATGATAATTGGCTTAAAGGAAACTTTAATTTTTTTTATTTTGAAAATCAAGGTCTCTCTCGTTTAAGAGCAAAAGTTATTACAAAATTAGGACCTGAATTAATAAAATTAGATATAAAAACCCCAACTGATTATCAGCTATATCTTATTTTAGCTCCCCGATCCAAACAATCATTATCTAAATATGCCGATCAAAGCAAAGCAGCAGGGATTGTTATTATCTGTATATTGTTTAATCTATTTATTATTGCAGCATTTTATGACTGTCTTTGCATTAGATTAAGTATTTATTTTCTGGTATTTTATTTGTTGGGTTTTAATTATATTCAGTCCCGTTATCGAAGTCGTGCAATACGTTTATACATTAATTATTTACTTAATCACCAACAGCAATGTTATCAATTAAACTTGACGGATTCAGAATAAGAGATATTATTAATTTATATCACCTTATTATAACTCTGTATTATGAGAATATAAATTATTAGTAAATGGGGGTTTGAACGACAACATTGCCTCCACCACCTCTATTTAATTGGAGAATAAAAATGAACCAAGACCGTGACCAACAAGAAAAAATAATTGATATTGGTTTAAGAGCTTTATTCAAACGTTTTAAAGATGATCAAGGATTCTGGATTGATCGTGGGTCATTTTATGATGAATCTTTATTAACCATTTGTAATGGTTTACTTGGTCCATTAGAAATTGAACGAATTTATGCGGCAAGAGGAAATAAAGACTATTTAAAAGTATTAGTTAATGAATTAGAACTTGAGCAATTATTACTTGGATCTGTTGATAAAATTATTGATTTTTTAGATATTGAGAAACAGGGTACTTCTCATTTATCTAGCCCTTTAGTAACTCAAGAGCAAATGAAATTGGGACAGAAGCGTCCTCCTGTAAGTTTAATTGCAGGATTAAGTTTATCAGTTATCGTTCACTTATTATCAACTCATGCAATTAATATTCCTCAATTTAAAAAAGATAAATTAAAAGAGTTAGGAGCAAATATAAGTACAGCCTTAATAAAAGGACAGCATCAATATGGGGGATGGGCTTGGCGTTATGATCCAGAAAATGAGAATAAACAAGCCCCCGCTGATGTTTATTCAACATATACTGTTTGTAATGGTTTAAATCATTGGAAAGAGATATTAGTTAATGATACTCAAAGATTAAAAAATTTAGATAAAGTTTTAAGTTATGCTGTTGATTGGATGTTATTTTCCGCTCAAAAACAAAATAATAAACAAGGTATTGGCTGGTTAGAATATGGCAACATGGGGCGCCACCGATTATTTTATCAAATATTAGCTTTGGCCACTATTTTTGAAAATGGGACTCCCCAACAATTAGCCGATGAAGCTTGGTGTATTTGGGAAGGATTAGAAGCAATTGTTTTTCAGGATATTACGACATTAGAATATGATTTTGAATTACATAGATTTCAATCTGATGATTTACGTTCTCACATATTAATTGAAGAACGAAGCGCCTCTTATTATTTATTAGGATTATGGGGGACCTTGTGGCAAGTAGCTCAAAAATTAAAAAAAGAACCCACAGAAAGTCGTTATAACCCTGCTTTACAGCGAATTAATCGTTTCAAAACAGAATTAAATCATTTTTTAGAAAGCCCAGTGCCTAGAGCGGCGATAATCAATGCTTATCAGATTGTAAATAATAAAAAGAATAACCAAGGGTTATGGGAACAAGATGAATTTCGACTTGATTCAACGGGTTTTGCACTACGAGGAATCGCTTTGGTCTTTCCGATCTTTGAAGGAGGATTACAATCAGATGACTTACAAAATATTATTTTAAGAACGGTACAATCTGTTATTGAATCTCGTCCTTTTTCTGTTTCATTTGCAAAACAAGTTACCAATGCTGTGCTGAGTAATCAACCAATAATTCAGGAATTATCACGTTGGCAAGAAACAACAGAAACAGAAGAACCCATTGATTTAAATATATCAACCATGGATTAATTTTATGTCAAAAACAAGACAAAACGCATTACGAATTGCTTTTTTCAGTGTAAAAGGGGGCGTTGGACGCTCAACTTTACTAATGCATTGGGCAATGTTATTAGCAGAAAAAGGTTTAAAGGTTTTAGTTATTGATGGTGATTTAGAGGCACCTTCTTTAGATATTATGTTGGGTATTGAACCTTTGCGATTAACAGGAGGAGATAAGTTTAAAACACCCACATTAACTTCTTTACTTAATCAATTACATCAAGAAAAACGTAGTTATCTTAGAAATGATGCGGAATTATTAAAGAACGAACTCAATAAAGCTATTTTAAATGTTTCTGAAATTTGGCAATGGCTTGCAAAAGGCGATGAGGATTTAAAACCTTATGATAATGCAGATCATGCTAGAGCACTTGCCCGTTTAAATAATACAATTGATTGGATTGGTTTATTAAAAGATAAAAATGGAAAAATTGAGGATTTATTCCAGTCTTATTATGAATCAACCACTCAAAAAGAAGGTGGTTTATGGTTGTTACCTTCAAGTCGAATTGGAAGCGAAATCTGTGCCGTGCGTTACACTGAAACAGCAGTGCACAGCATGTCAGAAATTACTCGTTATGCAGCTCAAAGTATTAATGCGGATATTATATTAATGGACACTCGAAGTGCTATTAGTGACCCCGCAGCCATTACAATGCAATCTATGGATGTCATTATTAATGTTATGTTACCTCGTATGCAACATGCTATTTCTGCAATAACAGGAGAGCGGTGGTTAAAGCAACAGCAATGGAATGCATTATTTTTTCGGATTATAAATAAGACGGCTGAAAATAAAAATAATAAAAATCAAGAGATTAATGATAAAAGTTCTGAGATTTTAGAAAAATTAATTTCTTTTATGAATCAAACTAAGTTTTATGATAGCTCAGAAAGTGGGGTAGAACATTGCAGCCTTAGTTATGATAATCTATTTGCACATTCTGAAATGAAAAATACAGATCCTCAAGGATTTTATAATAAAGAAATACTTAAGAGTTATCAGTTATTTTATACAGTAATGAAAACAAAATATGATGAAAGTAATGAAGTTAAAAATTCAGCACGTTGGCAGACTTTCTTTGGTAATGAAAAAACAAAACCAATTGGAATAGAGGATTAAATAATGAGCAAAGAGATTGACTTAACAGAACCTCAAAAAGAATTTTGTAAATCACTAAAGGAAAAAATAGAAAAAAAAGAAGGTGTTTTAATTGTAAGTGCAACAAGGACTGGGCGGACATTTACCTTTGATAAATTCTTTTATAACTTTAGAGAAATTTTAAGTGCAAGAGAAAATGATAAGAATAAATATACTATAGGTACACATGAGAATAAAAAATGTGATGAATTCCCCCCTGAACAGGATGATAACAATATCCAAATTTATTGTACTGACAAAAATTCTAAATTGGAGGCAATCGCTATTGGTTACGGCCCTGATAAAAAACATAAAAGAGTCAAAAAGTCTACTCTATTTTCTTTTGAGGAGAAAGAACGGTATGAAATACATCAGAAAGGTATAGCTAATAGTGAGGATATTATTTTTTCTAAAATTTTATCAGATTCTAAATTTTTAGAACACCAATTCCCTAAAAAAATCGCACTTTATGTTGAAATAAAGCCTCGCTATGAATTAATTGATTCATTAATTGCAACAATTAATAGCGTTGTTTATGCTTGTATTGATATTATTTGGTGTAATGATATTTGGTTAGAATTTATTAAAAAGTTAGAAAATGATTTATCAAATTTTGAAAATATATTAACTCATTTATTAGAAGGAAATACTGAATATGTCCATATAAAAGAAATGATTCCTATTCCCAAACATAGAGACGATATTGCTGAAAAAGTAAAGGCTTTACTCTTATTTAGAAGGACTATACTAAGATGTGAAGGTTTTTCTTCCATACCTAGTCAAAATTTTTTTGATGGATCTAAGAAATCTAATATTGTAAAAAATTGGTTGGATAAGCAAGCCGTGGATAAACAACGAAAATCTGCAAATTCTTTTTATAGCATTCTTATTGCTGAGAATGAGTTGTGCCAATATTTAATATATTTAAATAAATTCTCAGAAGATTCTGCTAACCAATGGAAAAACCCGATTCCTCACTGCATATTATTCCGCATGGAAAAGTTATCCTTATTTAATATTAACTCTTTCTTAAGTAGTTTATATTCTGTTTGGAATGATTACACTTCAGATAAAGATAAAATTCCTTTTATTGTTTCAGCTTCATTTGAAACCTGTTCATTGTGGTTACAACGTCACCGAAGTAAAGATTTATTAGGAACTGCATTAGCAACAATTTTGCCACTACCAGTGCCAACTCCTAATGATATTGAACTTTTTTTAAAACATAGCGATCCAGATGGGGAGTATTCAGAAGAAAAAGAAAATCAAGCAGTAAAAATCTCATTATTTAGTGCTGGTAATTATTTTTTTGCAAGACAAGATTATATTGATAATAGAGAAATTGTTGGTTTAGAAGAAGATGGTTCTAAGATTCTTCTTGAAGCATTTAATGATATTTTTGAAGATTTTTCTAAAAATACCAATAATCTTGTTAAGAAATATATGCGTTATCTTTTTTGTTATGATTTATTTCAAGAATTATCTGGGCATTCTTTTGTTATTTCGGTCTCAAAATTAGAAAAAGGTAGCACAATTAATAACCATTATAATAGAGGTGGAAAAAAGGGGCAGTATTTATTACAAGAAATAATAGAATTAATGAAAAAAAAATGTATTAAAAAGACAAGTACCAAGCTACTTTTAATTATGGGGGAGAGTATTATCTGCCTTCCTATTTTAGTGCTTTATGCAGAACACAATATTTCTGATCCTAAAAATGCTGATAATGATGATAATGAAGTAAATGCTGATGATTTTGACAATAAGTAATAATCATAAAATTTGGTAGGCGCGAGTAGATTCGAACTACCGACCCCCACCATGTCAAGGTGGTGCTCTAACCAACTGAGCTACGCGCCTGCTATTGAAAGCGAGGAGATTATAACGATCTTATCTAAAG